>MAAC01011196.1_pt1 | contig 165886 bp, 138 predicted proteins | sample 1115981 | NCBI WGS metagenome assembly MAAC01 (sample SAMN04961126, study PRJNA320927) | seawater metagenome | isolation source: sample BD02T64 sea water enriched with oil for 64 days | place: USA:Gulf of Mexico | collected 2013-07-27 | reverse complement strand
GGATTCGAACCCCCGGTACTTGCGTACAATGGTTTTCAAGACCACCGCATTAAACCGCTCTGCCATCTCTCCTGATGCGGATGCAAAAGTACATTTGTTTTTAAACCTTCCAAATATTTGTAGCAAAAAAATTCAAAAAAAACACAAGGTAATCACTAACCCTAAGATCTTCAAAACAATAGATAGGTCTGAATATTTCAATGATTTTTGATAGAATAAAAAGAACTTATAAACAGACAGAAAATATGCGCTTCATATATTAAGAAACTTCCAAGAAAAATGATTATTTTTGCCGTTTAAAGCAAACTAAAGATCCGTGATGTTAACATTTTACAAAGGTGCTGAAGGGCAGGTTTATGCCTTACAAACAAGTGAAAAGATTGCAAACGAAAGCCTTGAGAAGCTGAGTTGGCTATTTGGTAATGCAGATTTGCAAACCAGTAGTTCAGTCTCTGGAACCTTCGTAGGACCAAGAAAAGAGATGATTTCTCCTTGGAGTACCAACGCTGTTGAGATCACGCAAAATATGGGGGTTGTCGGTATCGAAAGAATCGAATTGTATCTACCATTGGCGGTAGGTGATAATTTTGACCCAATGTTACAGGTGAAATATACTGAACTTGGTCAAGACCTTTTCGAAGTAGAAATCAATCCTGAGCCAATTATTCAGGTGGAGGATATTGCTTCTTACAACGCCAAAGAAGGATTAGCCTTATCAGATGAAGAGGTTGTTTACTTAGAAGAAATAAGCACTAAAATTGGAAGAAAACTAACAGATGCTGAAGTATTTGGTTTCTCACAAATCAACTCTGAGCACTGTCGTCATAAAATTTTCAACGGGACCTTCATCATTGATGGTGAAGAAAAGCCAGTATCGCTTTTCAAATTAATCCGTCAAACGTCCGAAGAAAACCCAAACAATATTGTTTCTGCTTATAAGGATAATGTTGCTTTTGTAGAAGGTTCAAAAATTGAACAATTCGCTCCAAACTCTGGAGATAAAGCAGATTTTTATACGAAAAAAGAAATTGACGCTATCCTTTCTTTGAAAGCTGAAACGCATAATTTCCCTACTACTGTAGAGCCTTTTAATGGTGCAGCAACAGGAGCAGGTGGAGAAATTAGAGACCGTCTAGCAGGTGGTAAAGGTTCTTTACCTTTAGCAGGTACTGCGGTTTATATGACTTCTTACTCTAGATTGGAAGAAGGAAGATCTTGGGAAGAAGGAACAAAAGAAAGAGACTGGTTATATCAAACTCCTTTAGATATTCTTATCAAGGCTTCAAATGGAGCTTCTGACTTTGGTAACAAATTCGGACAACCACTTATTACAGGTTCTTTATTAACTTTTGAACACCAAGAGGGTGACCTACAATATGGTTTCGATAAAGTAATCATGTTAGCCGGTGGTGTTGGAACTGGTAAAAAAGCTGAAGCCCTAAAAGATGTTCCTGAAAAAGGAGATAAGATCGTGGTGATGGGTGGTGATAACTACCGTATCGGAATGGGTGGAAGTTCTGTATCATCTGTTGATACTGGAGAATTATCCAATTCAATTGAATTGAACGCTATTCAACGTTCAAATCCAGAAATGCAAAAACGTGTTGCCAATGCTATTCGTAGCATGGTAGAACAAGATATCAACCCTATCGTTTCTATTCACGATCATGGTGCAGGTGGACACTTAAACTGTCTTTCTGAATTGGTGGAAGAAACTGGTGGTAAAATCGACTTGAGCAAATTGCCTGTAGGTGACCCTACGCTTTCGGCAAAAGAGATTGTTGGAAATGAGTCTCAAGAGAGAATGGGACTGATCCTAAAAGCAAAAGATGTTGCTCAAATGGAACAGATCTCTGAGAGAGAAAGAGCTCCTTTCTATGTGGTTGGTGAAATCACCGAGGACAACAGATTTACTTTCGAATCTTCTAAAAACGGAGATACTCCAATGGATCTAGCCCTAGAAGACATGTTTGGCAATTCACCAAAGACAATCATGGAGGATAAAACGATAGTGACCAACTATGCAGCTATCAACTATGATGAAAGTAAAATTGAAGAATACGTAAAACAAGTACTACAAATTGAAGCTGTAGCTTGTAAAGACTGGTTAACAAACAAAGTTGACCGTTGTGTATCTGGACGTATTGCTAAACAGCAAAACACTGGACCTCTTCATATCCCACTGAACAATGTAGGTGTTGTTGCCTTAGACTACACTAGCCGTAAAGGTATCGCTACATCTATTGGACACTCTCCAGTAAGTGCTATCATCGATCCTACTGCTGGTTCTAGAAATTCTATCGCTGAAGCGTTAACGAATCTTATTTGGGCGCCACTTTCAAATGACCTTAACAGTGTTTCACTGAGTGCAAACTGGATGTGGCCAGCACGTAACGAAGGTGAAGACGCTAGATTATATACAGCTGTTGAAGCTATCAGTGAATTTGCAATTGAATTAGGAATCAATGTACCAACCGGTAAAGATTCTATGTCCATGACGCAAAAATACCCTGATGGTAAAAAAGTTGTTTCTCCAGGAACTGTTATCATCTCTGCAATTGGAGAATGTTCTGATGTAAACAATGTTATCAGCCCAGTATTAAAGAAAAATACACAACAACCACTATGGTATGTTGACCTAAGTAAGGATAGCCTTAAAATTGGTGGTTCTTCATTCGCCCAAACAATGAAAAAATTGGGGAACGAAGCACCTACTATTGAAGATGCAGCTTACTTTAAAACAGCATTCAACACGATCCAAAAACTAATCAAGGAAAAATTGATAGTTGCTGGTCATGATATCTCTTCAGGAGGTTTGATCACTGCAGCATTGGAAATGTGTTTTGCCGACAATAACCTTGGCCTTGACTTAGATCTTTCTGCTTTAGGAAATGGTGCTATTGAAGCTTTATTTGCAGAGAATTCTGGATTGCTAATTCAAGTACAAGATGCAGACAAAGCCGCAGCTATCTTAAACGAAGCTGGTATCGACTTTAAAGCAATCGGGACTATCCGTGAGGATGACAAAATGAACCTAACAGTTGCAGGAAAAGAATACAACTGGAGTATAGCAGATATGCGTGATACTTGGTACAGAAGTTCATACCTATTGGATAGAAATCAATCTGGTGCTGCGAAAGCAAAAGAACGTTTCGAAAACTATAAGAACCACGAATTGAACTTTAAGTTCCCAGCGAACTTTACTGGTCAATTTGCACAATGGGGTCTAGATCGTCACAGAACTATCTCTACAGGTCTTAAAGCAGCCGTTATCCGTGAAAAAGGATCGAACTCTGAACGTGAAATGGCACATGCTCTTCACCTTGCAGGATTTGATGTAAAAGATATTCACATGACAGACCTTATGTCTGGAAAAGAAGATCTAACGGATGTGCACTTTATTGCAGCTGTAGGTGGATTCTCTAATTCAGATGTTCTAGGTTCAGCGAAAGGCTGGGCAGGTGTATTCAAATACAATGAAAACGCTAAAAGAGCATTAGAGAACTTCATGCAACGTGAAGACACGCTTAGCTTGGGTGTTTGTAACGGTTGTCAGTTGTTTATGGAACTAGGAATGGTCTATCCAGAGATGGGAGAAAACCACCCAACGATGCACCATAACGACTCGCACAAGTTTGAGTCTGGATTCGTTTCTGTAGATATCCCAGAAAACAACTCTGTTATGTTTAAGTCCCTTGCTGGAACTAAATTGGGAGCTTGGGTAGCGAATGGAGAAGGGAAATTTATTCTTCCTGGAGATAAGTCTCAATACGACGTTGCAGGTACTTATACGTATGATAGCTATCCTGCAAATCCAAATGGATCTGACTACAATACAATGGCTATGACTTCAAAAGACGGTCGTGTATTAGTTATGATGCCTCACCTAGAACGTTCTATCCTGACTTGGAACTGGGCACATTACCCAGACAACAGACAAGCAGATGAAGTAACGCCTTGGATCGAAGCATTTGTAAATGCAAAAGAATGGATATTGAGTAAACAATAGTTTACTAAAACCAATATATTTAAAGCCTCTTAAGTTCTACTTAAGGGGCTTTTTTATGCATCCATTTACCAAATACACAGTACTGAAAATAGTCTTACTTATGCCTAGAATAATGCATGATTTGACAAAAAATTAGAGTAGTTATTAAGGATTCAAAAGAAGAACCGAATGACATAACTGATCCAACTAGAATGGAATAGTCTACCAGGTTTGTATCTACTAAATACTCAAACAATTAAAGGCGAAAATTCTGTGAGAAAATTGATCAAGAAATATCAAATCTTTCTATTTGCACTGATCTTATCCACAAAATAGCGTGTAGAATTCTATTAAATATAAGCGCATAATCTACTATCAAGGAACCATTGCAAAACATAAGGCAAAAAAATCAAGAAGAAATAACATTAGCACCCTTACTTCCAAATAGTTACACGGACCAACTAAAGTAAACTATAATGATATATCAACTATTAAAAACAATGAAAAGCGAAAAATGTCGCAATGAATTTATTGGGTTTTGGAGCCCATTTTAAATCAAATAAAAACGATTGAAATTAATAAAAGTACAATCCTACTACACACCGTTAGCACAACATTTTTTATATTTCTTTCCACTTCCACAAAGGCAAGGATCATTTCTACCAATCCTATTTTTTGAAGTTGCAATGGGTGCATTATGAATACCAGAAACATACATCCACTGATCTTCTATTTTTCTAAAAGAAGAATTTTCTTGTAAGCATTCAACCTTTCCTTCTTGGCTATAAAATGCCTTAAAATGAACCGTTCCAATTGTATCCGAAACCCCTCCTTTTTCGGAAGTCAAAATTTCTAATCCAGTCCATTGAATACTATTTACCCAGACTTCAATATCCTTATAATTATCTTGTAATGTTGCAGGATCATGGGTGGCCAAAATATACGCAATGTCTTTTAGAAAATAAGCCGCATATCTTGAACGCATTAAGTCCTCAGCTGTACTTGGCAACTTAGTTCTTAAAATTAGCGCCTCACAGCAGCTCTTAAAGCTTTTACCACTTCCACATGGGCAATCTAACTCTGGACTATAATTCATCCTTATGAAAGCTTGCAAAGAATAATGTAAGAGCGTCAAAGTCCTGCTCCCCTATCAGATCCATAAAATGTGCATAATTCGGCATGGCATCTCTCAAATTATCTTTCAATCTGAAAAGGGTATTGAATTCATCTGTGAACTCATTCCTCAATTCAAACAAAAATCCAATGGTAGTATTGAACAACTTAAACAAAGTCTGATCTTCTGATAAGCTTTCATCATCAATAGATAAACATTGAATCATATTCAACAGTAAATTGACATCTTTAGCTTCTATTGCCACAGCCAACCCTTTATGAATATGCGAGAAGAAATCTACTAAATCTGCTGCATCATTTACTCTTGGAATAGGAATCGGCTCGAAACTAACATCTTCAAAAACCTCAAGTGAAGCGGAAACATCTCCCTTCTGCATCAACATAAAGGCTTTCAAATTGGCAATGGTTAGCTGCCCAAAGACATCTTCATCATCCAATTCCCAACGTGCCTTTTCTAATAACAAAACACCTTTGGACATCGCGTCTACTCTATACTCCTCTCCCCTATTTATAGACAATTCAGCTAGAAAGATAAGCGCCCAATCCACAAGAAATTCAGCAGTATCCGCGTCTTCATCTAAAAACTCATACCCCAAAGCATACTCATCCGAAGCTAGATCTAATTCACCAAAAAGTGTGAATCCAGAAGCTCTAAGCATCAATCCTTTCATATAATATTCCGGTGAAGCCTTTAAAGACTCTACAACTGGATTATTTAGAATTGCTTGGATAGTCTCCGCATCTTGATTAGCTATTGCTACTTGATAAGCACTCTCTAACTCTTCAAAGATATCTTGTTCTCGCATGTTCGGAATTATTGAAAATTTTTAGTTTCAAACGTCGGCAAAGATAGTTCAAAAATTCACTTCTCGTTCCAAAATTATCAGCATAACATAAACAAATGGATAGTTCCTTTTATCATCGGTTTATTAACCAAGTCTCTAATTAAATGATTTAAATCATAAACCACTGATAAACAGTATATTTTGATTGTTTACAGCTAGGTTATCTACCGGAAATTTATTAACTTACATAGAAATGAAAAGGCCATGAAGCTTATTGTAAAACTAAATAAGTGGGCAAATGCCCGAACCAATTTGCCATTAGATATTCTGAGAATTCTTCTGGGCGGTTTCCTATTTTACAAAGGAGTGGATTTTATAGGGCATACCGAATACCTGACGGATATAATCTCTCCGGTTAAAACCTACGGTGCTGAAATTACCATTGTACATTATGTTGCAATGACCCATTTAACGGGTGGCTTAATGATTATGTTTGGTTTATTGACCAGATTAGCTGTAATAGTTCAAATCCCAATTTTAGTAGGAGCAGTAGCCATCAACTTTATAGGTATCATGGATGTCAACAATGTCATACTTGCCACAACAGTATTATTGGTCGCCAGTTTTTTCCTAGTATACGGATCAGGAAAACACTCAGCTGATTATAATCTGCAGATGAACGCTTAGTCTTTTCACTCAAGAACCCAAGTGTTGAATTAATTTCTTTGTTGCAACAAAGGAGGTTCAGGAACAGGAGGGGCAGTAGCTCAATAAAATTCCAGTGTCAACTTAGTATTCCTAACTTGATTCTATTTTCATTTCAACCATTGGATAATTAATTATTGAGTTAATAAATGAGAGAGGCTGTCTTAAATATTAAGACAGCCTCTATATATTTTACAGAGTATACAGAGGGAATTATGCTATATTTAGAGCTTAAAAATATAACATAGAATGAACATTACTAAAACAGGTGTCCCCGTAGAATTCTAATTTCAAAAAATAACTAAAGGAGAAATGTCTTTTTCTGATCTCATACCTCAACTTTAAGCCGACAGACTAGAACCAAAAATGGTACCCATAATTATAAGAACTGTAGATAATAAAATCATTAAACACGATCAGAATAAGGCTGACCACTCCACTGGTCGAAACATACTTTGAGGAGGCTCCCTAATAACAATTTTTGGACTACGAGTAACTATAGGAACCTATACCAATATCATTCAAAGTGGCAACAATTATGAAGTAGCCTACGGCCCTGTTTTGTTTGGGATTTGTACTGCAATGGTAGGATGGAAAAAAATGAATAAGGACTAAGGCGAAAACCTTACCTCAATTATGGCTCAGTAGAGATCCGAACTCCCTCATAAGTAAGATAAGCTCCAGAACCAAGCCCACCAGCTCTGTAATACGAATAGATGCTATCATTCCTAAAACGAAATAGAAGGGGGAAATACCAAAATTCGCCTTTTGTATCTAACCAAAACTCATGCCCTAAAGCAGATAGGGTAGTATCCGTATCTCCATAGTTTACACTAATAACAGTATCCTTTTCACTATCCGTACACCATTGAGAGGGCATCCCATAACATTCAACACTTTCATGCACAAAATATTTTCCAATATACTTATCTCTGAAATCTGAAGGTTTTGAATCATCCTTTTCACAGGATACTAAGCAACCAGTAATTAGTGTTATTAATCCAATTATTTTTAAGTAGATTTTCATTTTATTCACTCTTATATTTCAATTTGTTGATAAAAAATAGTACTGAATTAATTATGGCTCACTAGAAATCCTAACCCCTTCATAAGTCTCGTAATACCCGCAACCAAGTCCACCATTCCTGTAGGACGAATAGATGCTATCATTCCTAAAACGAAATTTAAGAGGGAAAATAGAAAATTCACCGATTGAATCTAGCCAAAACTCATGCCCTAATGCGAATAAAGTATTATCTGCACCTCCATAGGTTACACTTATAACAGTATCCTTTTCGCTGTCATCATCATTATAAGGACACCATGGAGGCGGCGCACCATACTTGACAATACTTTCATGAACAAAATATTTACCAATATACTTATTTCTGAAATCTGAAAGTTCTGAATCATCCTTTTCACAGGATTGTAAACAACCAACAATTATCACTACCAATCCAATTATTTTTAAATAGATCTTCACTTTTATATTTATTTTCAATTGATTATTAACTTTCTACTAAATTATACTATATTCTTGAATATTGGATACTATTTCTACTGATAGAACTAGCCACACAATAGTATTCAATTAAACTACAATACCTCCTGAACCCTCAACTGCAATCTTGGAATTACCTGTTTTTCAAACCAAGCATTACGCTTAAACCAAGCAATATTTCTAGGAGATGGATGCGGTAATGGAAAGAATTCTGGCAGATACTGCTCAAAATTTGAAACGGTTTCTGTCAATTTCTTTTTTTTCACTTTTGGCAAATAATAATCTTGAGCATATTTACCCACCAATAAAATAAGCTCAACAGTTTCTAAAGTATCAAATAATTGCTGATGCCACAATGGAGCACACTCCTTTCTAGGAGGCAAATCACCCGATTTTCCTTTCCCAGGATAACAAAATCCCATAGGGATAATAGCTATATTTTTTGAATCATAGAATTGATCCTTATCCAAATTCATCCAATCCCGTAGTCTCCTACCACTTAAATCATCCCATGGAATTCCAGAATTATGCACTTTCAATCCTGGCGCCTGCCCTATAATTACAATTTTTGCACTTTTACTTACTGAAAGAACTGGATTGGGCCCCATTGGTAAATGATCCATACATACTGTGCAATTCAATATAGACTTTATAAGATTTTCCATGCTTTCAAATCGATTCATTTAGCAAACAATTAACACCTATCACCTCCTCCTCCTAGCACGTGTTTTTGCGCTAATCACTGGATTGTACTGAGCATATTCAAGATCTAACTCTAAGCACAACTCTTTAGCCGCCTTCTCTGCCTCTTCAACTCCTTTCATTCGACTAAGAATTACCTTTTTTCGATGAGACTTATTCATTAAATTTATATCGTAATAGGTACTGGTATCCGTAGTTGCTATTTGCGCTCTACTATACACTGTGGAACTTTCCATTCGCTTAAGAACTGCTATATATGGATAATCTTCATACGACACCCAATCGCCCCATTTATAACCAAAAATCTTTGAATACTCTTTTAATCGCTTATTTGAGATATCGAGATCTACACCTGTGGTACTGAAACTAGCCACAAACCCTACAAGAATCAAAACAAGACCGACATAGGAAACGATACCCAAAATACCCAAAAGCATGAGTAAGTAGCCCGTAAATATTAATGGTTTAGAGAATAATTTACCTGTTGTGAAATTTTTCATTTATAAATCTTAAACTATTTATTAATTAGTCAAGAATATACAATTAATGCACGATCGAGATCACTATTTAATCGATAATTTCAAACTATCACAACCAAAAAAAACCACCTCCTTTTCCAGGAGATGGTTTATAAAAAAATAATGGAGGAATATTTTTATTTACTGATACTTAACATTTCTTGTTGACCAGTCTTAAGATCTGTTATCTCAATGAAATAGATACTATTTTCATTCAAGCCATCTAAAGAAATAACTTTTTCATCTTGAAGCTCAACTTCCAATCGACTTACCTCTCTACCCATAATGTCGCTAACAGAAACTCTTAAGTTTTGTAACGCTCCATTATTTTCAAGATAAAGTCCTTCCTGAATATAAGAAACTTCAAGGGAAGCTTGATTCATACTTAACTTACCTTCGTCATAACCACAATAAATTTTTTGTGAATAATTTTGAGTTAAGTCCGTAAAGTTAGGTTGAGCTAAAGTTGTTGTATTATTTGAAGGATCTAAAGGATTCACTAAAGTATAATTCAATTGTGCATCTGTGATAGTTAATTGATCCGTACAATCTGATGTAGTCCCAATTGCTGGTGTTCTCCATAATTTTGTATCAATCACAGATCCTACAGCACTTTGATTCTCACCAGTAAGCAAATACAAATTACCGTTTGAACTAAGACGTGTAACCATTTCAGGATTATAAATTAATGGTCTAATTGATCCTAAAGCAAGATACGGCTGGTAAACTGGATTTCCAGTTACCGATCCATAATTGTAAAGGTTGTGCTTCAAATACTCCATATTATATATAGTTAAGCCCCCTGTAAGGTTTGCATCAACCTCCATCATATAGGCTTTATAATTATTAGAATTATTGTTTTGATACCCCGCTACAGCAAAGGTATGTCCCATGTCAATCCACTCTAAATCACACCCAAAATTGTTACTATTTGGACTAATAAAATAATGATGCCCAGCCATGATAGCTCCTGAATTATCCAATTGAACTATAAAAGATTCATGTGTTTCCGTTTCTTGACATAAAAGAAGCAATTCATTGGTATTGGTATTTTCAATTACATCTACACCAAAGGTCAAGTGACCATAAAAGGTTGCAATAAAAGGTTTATCCCATACTGTACCCCCTCCTGTATCCAACAAAATATTTGATACGGCCTGCGTTTCAACGGAATTCGGCTCAGGATAAGACTGAGATCCAGTAAGGTAAATTTCCTCTACCCCATTGATGTTTACAAAACGGACTTCCGAAAACATATTGTAATTCTCTACTCCACCCATACCTGAATTATAATTGTTTGACCAATTCAAATTTAGGTTTGAACTTAAACTTGCAACATAGGATTCCTTTTGGGAACTTAACATATTCCCATTAGGATCTGCCACAAAACCACATACCGCAATATCATCTGAATTAATTGAATAATCTGACCCTAATAAATAAGTATCTCTTCCTTGCTGAAAAACATCGGTTTGATTCAATATATTACCAGTACCACCATCTATTACCAAAACCTTACCTCTCATAAGGCCACCACTAAGATAGGTACCTACTACGCTTATCTCATTATTATGCATCGTAACTACTGAACTTAAGTGATCTTCAGGACCAAAGTCATACAGTCTATCCCAGATAATAACGCCATTCATATCGCGTAAAGTAAGGTGAAAATCTAAATTCCCGCCTCGATCCTCTGTACTACCAGAGATAAGGTAATCTGAATGAAATTCATCGGTCACAAAATTGAAATTTGTCTCATTACCACTAGTTGAAGGATCATCGAAGGCGTAATTCTTCACCATTACCTGAGCCATTGAAATAGTTGAACTCAAAATTGCTGCAGCAGCAATAATCGATTTAATTTTCATAAAATAATTTTTAATGATTAACTATATAATAAATGTGTATCTCAAACATAAGATTAATGTAAATACGAGTCAATCACTGAATACTGGTATATTAAAAACTAACCTTTTTACTTACTGATAGAACTAACCACACAATAGGATTCAATTAAACTACAATACCTCCTTAACTCACAACTGTAACCTTGGAATTACCTGTTTTTCAAACCAAGCATTACGCTTAAACCAAGCAATATTTCTAGGTGAAGGATGCGGTAATGGATAGAATTTGGGCAGATACGCCTCAAAATTTGAAACGGTTTCAGTCAAATTCTTTTTTCCCACTTTTGGCAAAAAAAAATCTTGGGCATATTTTCCCACCAACAAAACAAGGTCAACATTATCTAAAACATCAAATAATTACTGATGCCACAATGGAGCACACTCCTTTCTAGGAGGAAAATCACCCGATTTTCCATGCTTTAAAATCGATTCATTTAGCAAACAATTAACACCTATCATCTCCTCCTCCTAGCCCGTGTTTTTGCACTAATCACGGGATTGTACTTGGTATATTCTAGATCTAACTCTAAGCACAACTCTTTAGCTGCCTCCTCTACTCCTTTCAGTCGACTAAGAATTACCTTTTTCCGATGGGACTTATTCATCAAATTGATATCGTAATAGGTATTGATATCCGTAGTGGCTATTTGCGATCTACTATATACAGTAGAGCTTTCCATTCACTTAAGAACTGCTATATACGGATAATCTTCATAAGATTTTCAGCCCCCCATTTATAGCCAAAAACCTTTAAATACGCTTTTAATTGATTTTTAGAGTTATCAAGATCTACCCCCGTTGTACTAAAACTGAGCAAAACCCCTATAAGCAGTATAATAATTCCAAGAAACGATACCCAAAAGCATTCGTAAGTATCCCGTAAATATTAATGGTTTAGATAATAATTTACCCGTTGTGAATTTCTTCATTTTTAAATATTATAACTATTTCTTAATTAACCAAGAATATATAATTATTGTACAATCAAGGTCACTATTTGATCGATAATTTCAAACTATCACAACCAAAAAAAACCACCCCCTTTTACAGGAGATGGTTTCATAAAAAATAATGGGGGTATATTTTTATTTACTGATACTCAATCTTTCTTGTTGACCAGTATTTAGATCTGTAACCTCAATGAAATAGATACTATTTTCATTCAAGCCATCTAAAGAAATAACTTTTTCATCTTGAAGCTCAACTTCCAATCTACTTACCTCTCTACCCATAATATCACTTATAGATACTCTTAGGTTTTGTAACGATCCATCATTTTCAAGATAAAGTCCCTCTTGAATATATGCCACCTCTAGAGAAGCTTGTTCCATACTTAACTTACCGAACTCATAACCACAATACATTGCTTGCGAATAATTTTGATTTAAGTCCATCAAGTTAGGTTGATCCAAAGTGGTTCCATTTCCTAATTGATCTAAAGGATTTACTTGTGTATAAAACAATTTACTATCTGTAATAGTCATTGGATCTGTACAATCTGAATTAGTTCCAATTGCCGGAGTTCTCCACAACTTTGTATTTATAACTGATCCTACAGTACTAGTATTCTCTCCAGTAAGCAAATATAAATGACTATTCGAACTATGACGTGTAACCATTTCTGGATTATAAATAAATGGTCTGATAGCTCCTAAAGCCGTATATGGTTTGTAAACAACGTTTCCAGTTGCCGATCCATAATTGTAAAGGTTGTGCTTCAAATACTCCTTATTATATACAGTTAAGCCTCCCACTAGGTTTGCATCAACCTCCATCATATAGGCTTTATAGTTATTTGAATTATGGTTTTGATACCCTGCTACAGCAAAGGTTTGTCCCATATTTATCCACTCCAAATCACAACCAAAATTGTTCATATTTGGACTAATATAATAATGATGCCCAGCCATTATAGCCCCTGAATTATCCAATTGAGCAATAAATGATTCATGTGTTTCCGTTTCTTGACATAAAAGGATCAATTCATTGGTGTTGGTATTTTCTATTACATCTACACCAAAAGTCCAGTGACCAGGAAAGGTTGCAATAAAAGGATTATCCCATACAGTTCCACCACCTGTATCCAATAAGATATTTGAAACTGCCTGTGTTTCAGCGTAGTTTGGTTCTGGATAAGATTGAGATCCCGTAAGGTAAATTTGTTCTACTCCATTAATGTTAACAAATTTCACTTTGGAAAACATATTATAAACCTCGTTACCACTCGTATTAGAAGTATAACTATTTGACCAGTTTAAGTTAAGACTTGAATTCAAATTTGCAACATAAGAATCTTTTTGTGCAGTCAACATATTCCCATTGGGATCTGCCACAAAACCACATACCGCAATATCGGCTGAACTATTTGAAAAATCTGATCCCAATAAATAAGTATCTCTTCCTGGTTCATAAACATCGGTTTGATTCAATAAATTACCGGAATTACCGTCAATTATTAAAACCTTACCTCTCATAAGTCCACCATTTAAGTAAGTCCCAACTACACTAATCTCATTACCTTTCGTTGTCACTACTGAACTTAAATGATCTTCAGGACCAAAATCATATAGTCTATCCCAAATAATAACGCCATTCAAGTCCCGTAAAGTAAGGTGGAAATCCAAATTCCCGCCTCTATCCTCTGTACTACCCGAAATAATGTAATCTGTATCAAATTGATCAGTCACAAAATTGAAATTGGTTTCATTACCTCCAGTTGAAGGATCATCGAAGGTGTAATTCTTCACCATGACCTGCGCCATTGAGATAGTTGAACTCAAAATTGCTGCAGCAGCAATAATCGATTTAATTTTCATAAAATAATTTTTAATGATTAACTATATAATAAATGTGTATTTCAAACATAAGATTAATGTAAAAGCGAGTCAATCACTGAATACTGGTATATTTAAAACTAACCTCTCTATACGGTTGATTATAAGCATTTTACAAATTGTAATTACAAGGGTAATTGCATCAATTTAACAAATTACATACTGATTGTTTTAATTTTAACTATTGTTACTATTTAGAAATAACAACTTTTTAAACATTACCATTATTTACAAGTTTTAGGCATATTTTATCAAAAGTTATAAAAACAAAAAAGGGGAATCATTTTCATGATTCCCCTTTTTACCCATAACCGGCTAATTAGAATTCTAAATCTGCAATCAGATCAAACTCATCATATATAGCCTTATCTTTCAATCCATCAAAAAAGCTAGTTGAACCATAACGAACATCAAATTTTGTTCTATCTATCTTCAAAGAAGCATTTGCCTTGTTTCCGTATACCGAAAGCTCAAATTGAATCGAATTGGTAATTCCTTTGATCGTAAGATCTGCAGTTACCTTATAACTGTTCTTACCAGTCATTTTTACTTTCTTAAAGTTCAAGGTAGCTGTTGGATGAGTTGCAACGCCAAAGAAATCATCAGATTTTAGATGCCCTTCTAGTTTCCCTTTATACTCACCTTCCATATCGGTATTATTGATAGAAGACATATCCATTATAAATGAACCACCTGTCAACTTCTCTCCATCAAATTCCAATGAACCAGACTTTAAAGCAATTGTTCCTTGGTGTGCTCCTGTAACTTTATATCCTTTCCAAACTACTGAGCTAGTAGTTGTTTTAATATCCTTCTTCGCAGCCTGTAGTGGTGTAAAAGAAAAAGTAAATAATGCAATCAATGTTGCTAATCCTAAGTTTTTGAATGTATTCTTCATCATGCTATTGTTTTAAAATTATGATCCGTAATAAAATCGCTCGTTAATAATCATACCATCCTGCCATTGCTGAACCGCAACTTGGGTAACATTTTTCACTCCCCAATCTTTATGTGTATAATCCATATGCCATTCTACCATAGTGACATTGCCTTCACCAATAGCAACTTTCAACACCTTTGCTCCACGAAATTCCGTGATAGCACCAAAAAATTCTTCTTCTCTCTTTCTGTTGGCAGCTTTTCCAATGACCGGGGCTTGGTCATTTTCTTGCATTACCACATCTTCGTGGTAATATTTCTCGAAGGCCTCCATGGCTTCACCTTGGAGAATCATATCATTTACATTAGAAATGTTTTCTAATAATCTGTCCATAACACTATCTTTATTTGTTATGGTACAAAGGTCTATAAGAAAGACCGGGAAGAAAATAAGCTAGATTATCAAATGATGTTAAACTAGATTAACATTTTACTGATCCAAGATCAACTGACTCTTTATTTTACTTAAAAACTCTTTAGTCATACCAAGGTAGGATGCAATCATATATTGTGGTACACGTTGGTCTATAGAAGGGTTTTGTTCTTTAAAATACAGGTATCGCTCCTTTGCAGTAAGACTGAAATTTCGCACTATCCTCTTTTGGGAAGAAACCAAAGCTCGCTCTAACATTTTCCGAAACAAGCGCTCCATCTTTGGAATCTCATTGACCAAGCTCTCTTGATCATTGTAGGTAAATTGAAGAACCTCTGTAGTCTCAATGCATTGAATATTAAAATCTGAAGGATCTTGAGATATTAAACTTCCCAAATCTGAAGCCCACCAATCCTCTATACAAAAATTGATGATATGCTCCTGTCCCTCCTTATCAATATGATAGCTCTTTGCGCACCCCTTAAGAATAAAACAACTGATTTTACAAACATCACCTTGTTGAAGAATATATTGCCCCTTTTGATATTTTCTATATTTTATTTTTGACAATAAAATTGCCTGTTCCTCCTCAGTAAGGTCAATGTATTTACTAATATAATTCAATAAGGAATCCGTATTCATAAGATTGATAGGTCAAAATAAAATTCTAGCAAAAATCAACTACTTAACTTAACAAAGCTAGTGGTTTTATTACTGTATAACGAAATTGTAAAATAATTTCATGCAATTATTGTAACTTAAGTTGATGTTTAACTAAACAATGGAGCCATGAAATTATTTAAAATTACGCTAATAGTGCTACTTCTAGGATTTACTAGTTGTTCTAACGATCCTCAAGTCCAACAAAAATATCAAGATACCAAAACTGAAATGGACAATACCGTAAAAGAAATCAAACAAAAGGTAGAGGAAAAAACAGAACAGATAGACCAAGATATCCAAGCCCTAGAAAAGGACCTTGATAAATTGAATAAGCAATCAAAGGAGATCTCCAAAAAAGTAGATAATCTGATTAATGAATTGTAAAAAAGGAGACTATGAAAAATCTAATCACACTACTATTTGCCACTTTACTTCTCATTGCTCCAACTGGATTGAGGGCTCAAAAAAAAGATAAAAAACCTAAGAAGGTAGAGCAAAAAGTCAAAGTAGAAAAAGAAAACAAAGGCAAAGAAAAACAAGAAAAGACCAACAAAGGCAAAGCTTTAGGAAAAAACAAAGGAGACCTTAAAGGAAAAGAATTTGGAAAGGCAGTTTCCTCAGCTGCCAAAATAAGGAAAAACAAATTATCCAAAGCTGACGAATCCATTAATGAAATGGAAGAGAAAGGTAATCGAAACAAAAAGAAATTAAAGGAAGCAAAAAAGAAATTGGAAAAGCAGAAGAAAGAGAAAAAGGTATCCGAGAAAGAATACAAGAACAAAATGAATAAGATCCGAAACCTTGAGAACGAGATAGAGGAAATTGAAAAGAAGAGAATAAAAGCTAAGAGAAAGAAAACTACTATAGAAAAAACCTTAAAATAACCTTTCGCTACCACCGTAAAAGAGTACAATTAATTTTGTACTCTTTTTTTTTGAATAGCAAGAATGGACAACTTGAAATTGTGAATTATGCCTACATTTACCCAAATACTAATCTACAAATAAGCATGGATAACCAATTGCAACAAACCTATATTCAAGGCTTAAATAAGGCTCTAATTTTCATTGACAACAATTTAAATAAGCCATTGACACTGGAACAAATTGCAGAAACAAGCAATTATTCACCCTACCACTTTCACCGTATTTTCAAAGCCATCACAGGCGAAACGCTCAATAATTACATTAATAGACTTCGCATAGAAAAAATAGCCTCTATATTAATGCGCGTAAAAACAATTCCACTAGAGCAATTAGCTATAGACTACGGATTCAATAGTGGCTCATCACTATCCAGATCTTTCAAAAAATTCTATGGGATCAGCCCTTCTAGATTTAGAGATATGAGCAACGAACAGTTTAGCAAGATCCGTCAAACAGAAAGCAAGAATGGACAAGAAAAAATAAGCTTCGAACAATACATTTGCAACATTACTAATCTAAACAACTGGATAAAGATGAATGCAAATATCGAAGTAAAAGAGCTGCCAAAAATAGAACTAGCCTATGTAAATCACCAAGGACCCTTTGATCAAATTGGAGTTGCCTACGGACAACTTATGCAATGGGCAGGTCCACAAGGATTAATGAGTAACCCCAACACAAAAACCTTAACTATCTACCACGATGATCCTAAAGTAACGGATACCGCCCTACTAAGACAAAGCGCTTGCATTACATTACATCAAGAAATAAAAACTTCTGGAGCCATTGGAAAAAGAACTATCTCAAAAGGGAAATTTGCTATTGGTAGGTTTGAAATAAATTTTGAAGAATTTGAACAATCTTGGAATGGCATGTTCCTTTGGATTACCGAAAAAGGATACCAAACTAGAGATGGTGAATATTTTGAAATGTACCATAATAATTTCAATGACCATCCGGAGAAAAAGTGCATCGTTGATATTTGTATTCCTATTATATAATACCTGAATTTATATCTTATCTACAACAGGTTTTGAATACTAAAAAAGGCGATCCATGGATCGCCTTTTTTGATAATATGAAAGAATAGGCCACTCCCTATTTCTGAGACAGTACATTTCTAATACCATCCAATCCTTCTGTTACAGATTCTATCTGAGAAACAATCATAGCCATTTGATTGTCTCCACCAAAACCTTTTAATTTTTGATTCTTTAAGAAAGTTCTTTTGATAGCTTCCCAACGAGTCATCTCCGTCGGTTCAATCCATCCAACCAATTCTTTAAACTTCAACAAATTTGCTTCCGCACTTGTTGTAAGCGTTTGAGATTCGTTTTCATAGGCACTTAGCACAAGCGTCTTTAATTCCTTTTCATTCATTATAGGAATAATCTTCTCTGCTATCTTATTCATATTTCTATAAGATCCTTGAAGCTTAAAAGAAGGCTCCTCTCTATATTGATCCTCCATGGCTGCAGACTTGATATACTGCATATTCACTTTCAATATGATATCACGTACCTGAATCAAATGTTTCAATACTGCAACATAATCATTGATCTCTTCTACAGTATGATTGGATTCAAAGGAAATTCCCTCTTGACTATCTGTTGTTGCCAGTTTAATAAGCGCATATAAATCCTTCTGACTTTTACCAGACAAATTGCGAAGGGTAGAATTTGAAGTCAAACAATTCTCTATATAACTACTCTTAAATACATCGGCACTGTCCCCGATGATATCCCCTAAATTGTAAATATCAGCTCTATTCGCCAACATATCTGGAATCTGAAACTTATCTCCACTTTCCGTATATGGGTTCCCAGCCATTACTACACAAACCTTCTTTCCACGAAGATCGTACGTCTTACTTTGCCCCTTGAACACACCTTCAATCTTTCTTTGCCCATCACTCAAGGAAATAAACTTCTGCAGAAATTCTGGATTACAATGTTGAATATCATCCAAATAAATCATGATATTATCCCCCATTTCAAATCCTAAATTCAATTTCTCAATCTCCTCCCTTGCTCCAGCATTTGGTGCACTTTCAGGATCCAAAGAAGTTGTCTCATAGCCCAAGGAAGGCCCATTTATCTTTAAGAAAATCACCCCCAATCGACTGGCGATATACTCCATTAAAGTAGTTTTCCCATATCCGGGAGGAGATATCAATAAAAGCATTCCCATTAAATCAGTTCGCTTATTAGCTCCAGCTGTCCCAATCTGTTTGGCTAGATTATCCCCTATTAATGGCAGGTACACCTTATTGATCAACTTATTTCGAACAAAAGAGCTCATTACCTTTGGCTTCAATTCATCCAATTTCAAATCCAGCTTATAACGATCTATAAAACTCTTTTTCAAAGTCTTAAATTGATTAAAAGCCGGAACTTCATTCAGCACAAACCCAAGCAACCTCTTTTTATAATCTTGATAATCCAGGTTTAATTTCTGCTTCTGAATCAAGGAATGTGTTCCATTTAGACCGTCAAGATCCATTTTCAACTCAGTATCGATCAAATGCCTTTTATCTGGCCCTGACGTCAACAGCAACATGGAGGCTTCTGAAATTAAATCCTCACTTGTTGGAGTATGAGATTCTGAGTAAGCCTTCAACCAACTTTTGGTAATGGAATATTTTGACGAGGCTTTTACCAAGTTTTTAGTCGATTCCTCAAAGCTGGTTTTCAATTTATTTTTATTCAAATAATTTGTAAAAGCTTCACATAGATCAAAGGCTTCCTTACCAATACTAAAGCTATCATCTGAGGCCAATTCTGTAAATAGATACTTCGATACCTCCACAATATCCGCTTCAGTAAAAATACCTTCCTCAAGAATAAATTCACCAATTTCCTCACTCAAATCATGAATGAGGTCATCAAATACTTTTGTATTAGGGAAAGCTTTCAAAATATTTCCTATTCCCTTTATTTGATGATTTAAAATAGAACTCTTATCAGCATCAATAAACAGATTCCAATAAAAGGAAGCACAAGCTCTTGCCGTAGAAGAGTACTTCAAGACTCCACCCAAATGACCTATCTGCAACAAGGCCTTTACAATAATCAAAGCATCCAAATCATGAACACCTTTTACATAACCTTCGTCATACCTAGGAGCCATCGTCTCCTCAATCAATTGCAACAAGGCTTCATCGGTTCCTTCCAGCCATTCCGAAAGGCTTTGCGTACCTTTTTCTATAACCTGCAACACCAACCAAGCTAAGTACTCAGCACGGTAAATATTTTCATTTTCAGAGACCAAGCCCTGCTTCCATACAGGTCTAGTTCTTAAGAAATCAGGATCTACAATCTGCTCAAAAAAATTGGTCCCTGTAATATGGTAATACATCTCATTATTCCTTGGAACAATAGACAGATCCAGGAGTTGATTGTTGACAGAAAACTGATGTTTCCCAAAGGATATAATTCCATCTCCTTGATAAAGTTCTGACTTATCTCTAAGTTGTCTTATAGCTTCTTCATGCGTAGACTTCAACTTACTCTGGATATTATCCGACTTTACGGTATCACCTAGTTCAACCAGGTCTTTGATAATATTCCTAAGTTTATCAACCATTAGGTCTGATGCCAAATACCCATTGATAGCATTTACATCCTTCATTCCAGATAGACGAGTATGAATCCCCTTAATTATTCTTTCAGCAGAAAATTCTAACTGGGCAGTTTTTTTATTTCGTCTTTCTGTAAGTTGAACTTTACGAGACTCAAATGCATTGTAGACTTCTTCTCTTTTTTCTGAGATCTTATTCAAAAAGGAATCAAATTCACCAAACTTACCTTCCAACTCTTCGAGCTGAATCAATAATTTCGTCAAATACTCTTCACATTTCTCAGCTGTATCTGAGATATCCAAATAATTAACCGCACCCTGACCAATCAGCTTCAATTGAGAATGGAAAACAGCCTCTCCCTCTGTCAATTGTAAATCCTTCCTTTTTCTCTTTAGGACGGAATTGATCTGATTAAAACGGGCATAGATGGCAGAAATATTATTGATAATCTTGGTTGTTTGTGTCGCATCTTCAATTTTCAGATTACTCACAATTTCAATCAACATTTCCAATTCCTGCGAAGTCGTCATCACCTGTTCCTCGAGGGTATTCACCTCGATGACCTTAGCCAGTTCTTCAACAGCATTATTGAAGCCATCTATTTTCTCCTCATAATAATGTAAAGACCTTGGCTCCAGCAAATATTTCACACACTTATTGGATACATCCTCATTGTGTTTAGTCATCTCCACCTCATGACTTGCAATCAGATCTAGATCTACATATCTAAGATCTTTTAAAGAAATAACTTCACCTCGAATGGTACGGAGCTCAGCTAAAATTGTCACAAATTCATCAATATGGTCACTCTTCGCAACCTTTATTCTACTGATTAGTTTCTTGAACTTCTCTGTAAAATCATATTGCTTATCAGCTGTATTCTTTTTAACCTTTACAACCTTATCAAATTCATCTATAGCAAGTGAAGCCGATGATTTTATCTCTAATAAAGGTTCAGATAATCTATTAGTTTCTTCATCTGCCAACCAATAATAGCTATCAGTAATATCTGTAGTTTTTTTGACTAGATCGAGATAAAGGTTATCGTAACTATCTTCTTTTTGAATAAGATTCAAGACCTCATGACATTCCGCCATCGCCCGAACTATATCCTTATTTCCAATTTTACTCAATAGGGATGAGCTATCTGGATGCAATGTAAAAGATCCCTCTTCAAAGGGTGTTTTCCAAATTTGAACAGCATGATGACTTTGCGCTTCCTCTTCACCTTTGAAAAAGCACAATTCACCATTACTAAACAACGAATACCCATGACATACCGTTGGTGTATTCACCTGTTGAGAAATCAAATTATAGGAAAGCAGCACATAAACCCCTGTTTCATTATTATTGAAAATATACAAGAAATCTTCCCCATTTGGAGAGGCTAGCATTCGCTGGTACTGCATGGTACCAACCTCAAGGTCAAAGATTTTATACTCCCCCGTTTGCAAATAATACCCTTGGGAAAAAATCACACCATGATCATCAGGAAGCAAAACACAAGATTGTGCTATTGCATCCACGCGCATAGCTTCTGAAGCTTTTCTATTGTAAATAATATACCTGAATTCACTTTCCTTATAAGGTTTGATCTTCAAGAATATCATATTGGCAACTACAGCATAATACATTTCCGCATCATCCAAAGTTTGATCCTGATAAACTACAGGTTCACTATAAATACCTTTGCCAATTTCTGTATTATCCTCAACCTTTATAGTTAAGTCCCCACCTATAGCTTCAACAAATATTAGATCTTCAATTGATACATGAGGATGCAAACCATCGCGGTACATGTCCCTAGTGGTTCTTTTCCAAGTAAACTCATATTGATTGGGATAGACTACCTCATGACTACTTCTATTATCTATATAATCAATACCATTTTCAGCAACCCTCCACTTAAAAGCTTTAATATCGCTTTCAGCTTTCCCAATTTTAAAAACCAGATATAAAAAGGGTCCTATTTCAACAAACTTAGTAAACTGAGTTTCCTTATAATATTTATAGAGTTCATTAAAGTCTTCTAGGAACTTCTCACTTCCAAGCAAGGACTCATCCTGCTGATGAAAGTTGTGATCCTTATATTCATAAACGCTAAACACGTCTTCCAACTTGGTTCCAGTCCTTAGACCAATATGAACATTGTACCCGAAAATAAATCTATCTCCTATAGAAATCATATCTCTAGGAATACACTTATTGGCCGTAGTAACCCTTTCTGTAGAAATTAGGGTAGTCTCTACAGCGCCAAATAAATTCTTCCTAGAAGTATTTAAGCCTGCTAATCTATCTTGAAGTTCTTTCCCCTGCTTTAATAAACGACTTCGAATGATTTCATAAGTCCCTTGCTCCAAAACGGAAGTTCCTCCTTCTGAAGCTTCGTTCAGATCCTTCATGTAAATGATTTAATAATTTGAAATAAAGAAAATACCCACACTAATCAATTGTAGTACCAGCACCATGTACCCTACCAATGAGGGTACATCCTACCATAAGGTACTTGAATTAATTAGTTTTGAATGCCTAAAGCACTTGGCGTGATATCTCCAATTCCAGCAGACTTAACAGCCGACATAAGATCATTCAGCACACCAGTAGTAGAAGTGTTATTGTTTTCTTGCATCATTCTAAACACAATAGTAGAAATAGACAAGTTTTTCAAATCTTCTGAACTAATCCCAAATTGATCAATTAGACTTCTAATTTTTTCATTCAAATTTCTCCCGTCTACTTCGTCTAACAATTGCCCTTTCAATTCAGTCAATATTGCACTATTATTGATGGTTCTCTCTACACGTTTTCCGTTAGATATCGCACCAATAATTTTATCAAAGAATACAGCTTCTCCACCAACAATATCAATTTTGGCAGTTCTCAACGCTGTAGAAAGCACATCAGCTTGAGCATCCGCAATATCCTTTTGAATATGTATTTGAGCCAATTCAACTTGCTTTTGCATGTCCAATTCTAGCTTAAACTCTTCATGTTCTTTTCCAACACCATCCAACTGCTTCATTGCATCTGCTTTTCTGTGGATCCCGTCAGCTTCTACATGGTATTTTTCTTTACTTACAGCGGCTTCTGCAAGTCCTTTCTTCTCATCAGCAATTGCTTTCAATTCAATTACCTGAGCTTCCGCATTACCCATTTCAACATCAGCCTTAGCTTGTGCTGATTGTGTTAATTCAATTGCTTTTGCTTCTGCAATAGCTTTCGCCTCCAGTATTTGCGCCTCTGCAATTCCTGAAGCTGCTTCATTTGCAACAGTGGCTTCTGCCATCACCTTGATTGCTTCTGATCTTTGAACAGAAGATTCCTGCTCTGCCTTGGCATCAATCATGATTTGTTCAGCTTTAAACTCAGAAGATTTTTTACCGGCTTCCGCAGCTTTTATTTGTTGAACTAAATTAGCCTCGGCCAGCTCTTCGGCTTTAGTTACAGCAACCAATTTTTCACGATCCGCTTGAGATTTAGTCTTAGTATCTTTGATGCTTTCCTCTTCAATAACAACCGTTTTTTCAATCGAAACACGCTCTCTAATTACCTCTTGAATACTTTTCTTCTCTTCTTCAATGGCCTTTTCTTTGGCAATTTGAGCAAGCGTTACTATTCTTTCTCTTTCCGTTACCTCCAACAATCTATCCTTTTCAACCTTTTCAGTTTCAACGGCAGCGGTTCTCTCTTTATTTTTAGCAGCAACAATAACCTCTCTTTCCTTGTTTTGTTCTGCTATCTCTATCTCTTCCGAAGCAATAATACGAGCCCTTTCAGACTTTAACCTTTCCTCTTCTACAACTTTAGCAATTTCCGCTTCTTCTCTAGATTTGATATTGGCAACTTCCCTTTTTTGCTTTTCTTCAGTCTCGGCCAATTGTTTTTCCAATTGCAGAATAGCTTCCCTAGCTTCAACATCTTGTTTTGTAATGGTCTTCTCCTTATTCTTTTCAATTTGATTGGATTCAATTTTTTCACGAGACGTGATTTGAATAATCTTCTTAATACCTTCAGCATCTAGAATATTATTTTGATCCATCTTGAACAAAGGTGTTTGCTCCAAATAATCAATGGCAGCATCATCCAAGATATACCCATTAAGATCTGTACCCAAACTATTTAGAATTTCCTCTCTAAAGGCATCACGCTTATTGTATAGATCTACAAAGTCGAATTTTTTACCTACTGTTTTCAAGGCCTCTGAAAACTTTGAATCAAACAAATCATTCAATGACGCAGCATGCGAAGCCCTTGCACATCCTACAGATTGAGCTACTTGAATAACATCCTGAGCTGTTTTATTTACACGTACAAAAAACACAACCTTAATATCAGCACGCATATTATCCTTACATACTAATCCATCAGAACCTTGACGCTCTATTAGAATATTTTTCAAGGAGATATCCATCACCTCCAATTTATGAAGGACAGGTACTACCATCATTCCATTAAAGGATACTTTCGTACCTCCAACTCCCGTTCGAACTAGTGACTGTCCCTGAGACGTTTTTTTGTACCATTTAGCAACCATTCCGATGACTCCCAACAATACGAGAACCAAAATTATTGTAACCATAAAAGTTGCATTTTGTAACATTTCCATAATCTAATCTGTTTGTTTGTTTATTAGTTTCTTTAAAAATTTAATCCAATGTTTCGTAAGCCTCTACAATGTAAAATTGAGATTCCTTAATATGGTTTACCACCAATATTCTATCTCCCCTTTTCACTTGACCTTCTGTAGTTTTGATATTTATTCGATAATTTGAACCAGAGATGATCATCTCTCCTTGCCCCATTCTTGTACTATTGGCAGAAACCACGACATATCCTACTGCCCCAACCAAATCCTGAACTTCATCAGCATCCTTATCCAACAATGCAAATATCTTAACAAATGGATAGGTCACTGGCTTTGCGACCAACAGACTCACAATAAAAATGGGCAACAATAATAAGAGTGAAAATAAGAAAGAACCATTTCCCAACATATGATTTACCGTTACAGACAAAAGCCACATCGGAATTACCAAAAAGGTTAGAAAAACCATTAAAGGTATTTTATCAATATTGAAAAAGGACAGGACATTATTTAACCAGGATACTGAAATATCAGGATTTCCATCACCTTCCACTTCGGCATCCACTTCAACCTCTGCCTCCATTTCAATCTCTATATCAAATGTGCTGATATCCAATGCTCCGAATATTACAAGCAGCCAATAAAAGATTATAAATACCAGCAATGCAGTTGGTATGAAATTTACCGCAGAAAAAGCGGCATGAAAAAGTTCCATCATGATCTAATAATTAATGAAGTATACCTAGTAAGTTTAAATTTGATCCTTTAGAATTGAACTTATTTATTCAATCCCATTTTGGCTTTAAGGGCTGCCAAACTAGTAGCCGCATTTAATTCCTTGAGAGTCGTGTCAATTTCAACGCGTACCAGTTCATCAGAATCATTCAATTGAGCATATCCCTCAGCACTTGCTTCTTCCTGCAGTACTTTATCTTTCATTCTCTCCAACATGGCAATGGTACCAGATGAATCTATTTGCGCTATGTCTTTATTCAATTCTTTGGTAGTGGAAGCAACTACGGCACGTGCCCTCAATGTTTTCAATTCAGAATCCCATTGATCAACATTTAACTTCACTCGGCTAATATTGGCATTAAGCTGGGACAATGATGCATCAATCTTTTGCTTGTTCTTAGATGACTCCTTACTAAATTGTATCTGCTCTTCTCGAAGAATCAATGCCTGGGTCGCCAACCAGTCAGCTTGCTCTTTATCCAAATCTCCATTCTTAGCACGTTCCAAAAGAATGCTAGCCTTTTCTTCATAATCTTTAGCCTTTGCAAGAAATTTTTCATGCTCATTCCTAGCTCTAATAGACATCGCCTTTACTTCTGCAAATGCTTTAAGGTGACTCTCTAAATGATTTTTCATATCTCTAATTCCTTGCTCCATAAGTTTAATTGGATCCTCCAATTTATCGATTGCAGAATGGGATTCTGCTTCACCAATCTTAAATAAACGTTTTAAAAAATTCATTATTTAACTAGTATTGATTCCCTGAATTAAAATAAATTAAGTAGAATACATTAAAAAATAACAACCCTATGAACCTTAGAGGAGCATGGTTAAAATCCATACACAATTATACTATTATTTTTAGCCATTTCCAAAAAATACAACGTGTTTTTATAACAAAATTGATATATAATTCAAAAACAAAACGGCTTATCCACATAAAACACAGGACAAACAAAGAATAACACACTCAAAACTAATAAATTATATAAAAACTAAAAATACCAGCACCAAGCATACTAATATTATTAGCAATAAATACAATTTGTATTTATCTTTCCCCACTATATTTGTACATTTGATCTTCATTAACAAACAGATTATTAAAGGGCAATAAATATCAATTATTCAAAATATAATTGTTCTGATTAAAAAAAAGGTTTTTATTGCATTGATGATTATCTACAATCCCTAAAAAGATAATCTAAACCACAGATTATTAAATAAATACATCAATTTCAAAGGTGTATTTATAACATATGAAGTTTTATACTTCTAAAGAATAAATAAGCAAATTGAAAAAAAGTCAATCTAGAATACTAAAATTAGCACTTTTCGCCACAGGACTATCTGGGATAGTTGCTGAATATATTTTATCCACCCTTGCCACCTACTTCCTTGGAGATTCTGTATTCCAATGGACCATGATCCTTTCCATCATGTTATTTTCCATGGGGCTTGGAGCTAGGCTTAGCATGAAATTCAAAACCAATATTTTAGAAAAATTTCTAATTGCTGAATTTCTACTAACCCTTCTTACTTCAACTGCCGCCCTAACTACCTATTTCTTTATGGGGCATGCTGAAAATCTGGGATTCATCATATACAGCTTCTGTATTAGTATTGGCCTTTTGATAGGTATGGAAATCCCACTGGTAACTAGGGTTAATGAAGAAAATGAAGAACTAAGAACCAATATTGCAGGTGTATTAGAAAACGACTATTATGGAAGTTTGATAGGTGGTTTATTCTTTGTATTCATTGGTCTTCCTTATTTAGGCCTTACCCACACGCCATTTATTTTGGGTACCATCAACTTCCTAGTAGCCATATTACTTTTCATCAAACTAAAAGATCATATTGCTAAAAGGTTCAAAATTGGCTTTGCCATCACCATTCCAAGTTTAATAATTATACTAAGCTTCCTTAGCTATAATGCAGATGAGATAGTTCTATACGGGGAGCAAAAAAGATACAATGACAAGGTTGTTTTCTCTAAACAAACCAAATACCAAAAAATCACAATCACCCAATGGCAAGAAAATTACTGGCTATACCTTAATTCCAGCAAACAACTTTGCACGTTTGATGAGTGGCTTTACCATGAACCACTGGTACATCCAGTAATGAAACTAACAACACACCCTAAGCATGTATTAATCCTAGGCGCAGGAGATGGTTGCGCAATCCGAGAGGTATTGAAATACGAAAATGTTGAAAAAATCACCCTCGTAGACATTGATCCTGAGATGACCAAAATTGGTAGGTCCAACGAAATTTTCGTTAAGATGAACGACAGCGCCTATTACGATCCCAAAGTAACGGTTATCAATCAGGACGCATTCCAATTTCTAGAAAATAATGAAGAATTTTACGATGTCATGATCCTAGATTTCCCTGATCCAAAAAGCATTGATATCAACAGAGTTTATACCAAGGAATTTTACACCCTCTGCAACAAAAGACTTCGCCCATTGGGACATATCATTACCCAAGCCGTAAGCCCATATTATACAACAAAAGCCTTTAGGTCCATTGAAAAAACATTAGCTGCCTCTGGATTCAATACACTTCCAATTCACAACCACGTATACTCTTTTGGCGAGTGGGGATGGGTAATAGGTTCCAAATTCCAAGATAAGGAGAAAATGAAACAGCATCTACTGAAATCCAATTATCAAGATTTAGATGTACAATGGATCACCAATGAATCCATTAATCTTATGACCTCCTTTGGCAAAGACCTTATCAAAGCAGATGACATAGAAGTAAACACCATTCATAACCCTGTCTTATACCGCTATTACCTAGACGGAACTTGGGCTAGATACCTGTAATCTATGTGGCTATTTAGCAGAAAAAAAGACTTTGGTATTCTGTACTTACCAGTATGGATAATCTGGATACTCCTATTCCTTCTTCCCAACGCAACACTCCATAGTGAACTTCCATTATGGGTTTGGGTCGTATTCATATTAGGAATAGATGTAAGCCATGTATGGAGCACTATTTTTAGAACCTATTTTGACAAGCAAGAATTTAAGAGACACAAAACCATTTTAATTCTAGCCCCGATTTTTGCATTCATTATCCTGTTAGGAATTGCGCTAGAATCTTCTTTATACTTTTGGAGGACATTGGCTTATTTAGCGGTTTTCCACTTCATGAAACAACAATATGGGTTTTTCGCACTCTACAGTGCTAAAACAAAATCTTTTAACAAACATAGATTTCTCAATGATAAATGGGTTCTCTACACCAGTATGCTATTCCCGGTACTATTCTGGCATTTCACCGACCGAAATTTTGACTGGTTCCTAGCTGGTGATTTCTTCTCTTTCAACTACCAACTAAGTGAGCAATTACAAAATGTACTAATCATTGCCTACTGGGGGATTTTACTAGCTTGGTTTATCGAAGAGATTCACTTAATCAAAACAAAAGCAATAAAGCTATCATATGGGAGGATGTTATGGATGGGAACCACAGCTTTCAATTGGTTTCTAGGAATTATTTGGTTCAACTCTGATGTTGCATTTACGCTAACCAATGTAGTTGCACACGGCATCCCTTATATCGCATTGATAATCATTTATCAAAATGCAAAAAGAAGCACAAAGAATACACTTCTTTATAAAAATGCATTTATTACTGGAGCAAGTATTTTGGTCTTTTCCTTCCTTTTTGCATTTTCTGAAGAATATCTTTGGGATATGTTTCTAAACCGTGAAAAAACTGCATTTTTCAACAGTATTTTCCAGTATAGATTTGATAGTCTTACCAATGAAAAACTACAGTCCCTACTGCTAGTCACACTATCATTACCACAGGTTACACATTATATCTTGGACGGATTTATTTGGAAAATGAATGACTCCAATCCACATCTTAAAAATATTTTAACAAAAGGAAATGGATAGAAGAATGTTCTTAAAGTTAAGCGGAGGATTACTTTTCCTATCTGCTTGTGACAATGATTTTACCCAAAAATCTAAATTGAAAAATACTAGATTTAAAATCCACATCGACTCCAATGATAAAATTGGACACTTGGTACGATCTGCCGTCCAACTACCAATTTCAAGTACCATCAAAACAGAGACATTAATTGTAGGGGCAGGAATATCTGGACTATCTGCTGCATGCACATTAAAGTCAAATGACTTTCAACTGTGTGAATTGAATCCAAACTTAGGCGGAACCTCAAGTGCCGTATCTATCCATGGGAATTTATATTCACAAGGCGCCCATTACGATTTAGCCTATCCTAGCAATTATGGGAAGGATGGCTTAGAACTACTAGAACAGTTAAACGTTATCCAGTTTAACAGCACTAAAAACCTTTGGGAATTCAAAGACAAACAATACTTGATCTCTTCAAAAAATGAAGAAGCTTGTTATGATAACGGGAAATTGAGGGCTTCCATTTTAGAAGATTCCGAATTAAAGAAAAACTTTCTATCCTTAATAAAAGAATACGATAATCAATTCCCCCTACCAAGTACAGCGATCTCATCAGAATTACATCATTTAGATCATATTTCTTTTGAAGACTACCTTAGGAAGTATCTACCTATTGACAATCATTTCCTTGAAGCAATTGACTATCAAATGTTGGATGATTATGGAGCCGCAAGTAAACAAATATCTGCTCTTGCAGGTATCCATTACTATAAATGCCGCCCCTATTACAACCATCAGGAAATTGAACTATTTTCGCCACAAAAAGGAAATTACTACTTCATAGAAAAGATGGTTGAGCAACTTCCTGAAGAAAACATTAACAGCAACCATTTAGTATTTAAGATTGAGCAAGAAGGAGCCAAATGGAAAGCAGACGTATTGGATGTTTTAAACATGTCAAGAAAACAATTCATTGTAGACAAATTGATTTATGCAGGACAAAAGCACGTTTTAAAATATGCTCACCCTTCCTCATATCAAGAATTCAGTGACATAGATTATGCACCTTGGATTGTCATAAATTTAGAATTGGACGACTCACTACTTGACGGAAGTAAATGGCAAAATGACTTTTTATCTCCCAATAGATCATTCCTAGGATTTGTTGATTCAAAAAATCAAGACAATACAAACACTCGAGTATTAACAGCCTACCACTGCTTCCCGGACATACACCACTTTATTGTTCAAAATATTTCAACCCATGCAGAAGACTTGGTAAACGAAACAATCAACAACATATCCCTATACTTTAAAAGAGATATTAGCCCAATGGTAAAACAAGTCCATGTAAAACTATTGGGACACGCCATGCCAATTCCGAAATTGGGTTACTTAACCAAGCAAAGAGTATTGGAAAAGGATGGTTTAGCATTTGCAGGGGCTGACACGGGAAGATTACCACTTATGTTCGATGCAATGGATTCTGGAATACAGGCCAGCAAATCGCTCGAAATATAACTAATACAAATCCCAATTACCATCTAAATAGTAACGGTACAGTACTGGAGAATTTATAGTATTTACTTCCACCTTAGAGGTGTCAAACAAGGGTTTTCCAAAAGAAGTAATCAACTGAATAGACTCCCTATTCAACCATTTATTATTCAAATAGCTATAATCAGATTGACGCATTATATCAATCATTTTATCTTTAGTTAGACGCTTACTACCAATTATCCAACCCCATTCCCCTAAGGTCAAAACCTGATTATGCATCGGTAATGTATGGAATCCGGAAGATGACATTGTAGTCTCTATGCACTTAAAAGCCTTAGTAGCATAATAGGGACTTCCAGCTTGGGTAATGATATGACCATTTGGGCGCAATAAACGATAAGCCATCTGATAAAATTCCTGCGTATACAACTTATTCAAATCGATACTTTTGGCATCAGGTAGATCAACAATTATTAAGTCAAAATAAGTTTCACACTGCTCTAAATATTTAAACCCATCCTGATTTAATATAGCAACCTTCGGATTAAAAAGGGCTGAATCATTATACTGTGTTAAGCCTTTAAAATCCATTCCTATTCGAGTCATTGCAGGGTCCAAATCCACCAAGGTGATTTGATCCACATCCTCGTATTTTAAAAGCTCCTTCACATTAAAGCCATCTCCACCACCAATTATTAGAACGTCCTTATGCTCTGGAGTCAATGCAACTACTGGATGTACCATCGGCTCATGGTACAAAAACTCATCGAAGGTACTTAGTTGTTGATTTCCATTTATAAACAACCAATAATGCTCCTTCCATTGGGTAATGGTTATTTTCTGATAAGGAGTTTGCTCCGTGTATACAATCTTATCTTTATACCTAGATTGCTCACCAAACAGAACTACCTTTTCTGAAAGCGAAAATCCAACCATCAACAACAAACTAATGAAAAAGGAAACAGAATAAACCCACTTTTTTAATTGCGGATAATAGGACTTATAGTTCCAATACAATAAGACTGCAACAGTAAAATTTAAGGCACCGAAGGCGAATGCTGTATTGGTAATACCCAAGTATGGAAGACCAAAAAAGGCAAATGACAATCCCCCTATCAAACTACCAATATAATCCCAAGACATAATATTGGATATATTCTTATCCAAACTTTCATGCTTCTCATTCAAGCGTGTTACTAGCGGGATTTCAAAACCAATACAAACACCAATCAATAAGGCCAAACCATAAATTAGAATATGGATGAAATTGGTTGCTGAAGCTAAAGAGTAAACAACTAAAGGAGAAAAACTTATTAATAATGATAAGGCAAATTCAACTGCAATAAAAGTGGCCAACAAATCTTTTGTCACAAATCGACTTAGACGACTCCCCACCCCCATTGCAAACAACATAATAGACAAAACAACTGTCCATTGTATAATAGTATCACCTATAAAATAAGAGGCAAGGGTAGATAAAATAAATTCAGAAGTAAAGCCAGAAATTCCTGTGGCAAAAATGGCCAACTTCAACCAAGTACCCTTGTCGATTTTAAACTGCATTCAAGTAGAATTTAAGCCTAAGAAAAGCTCATACAGATTAGCATAGAACCACCCACATATGCAAAGGCTTCAATTACAGCAGCGCCTACATTTGGATGTTCTTGGTTGATGATTTCATCTACCAATTTTCTTTTCGGAAGTAAGATCTTATCTGTCAAGATCCTAGCAATAGGCAATAACAACAGACCAATACCAGTTTCAAACAATAGATTCTCACCCACCATCATCCAACTTTCAGCCTCCATTTGAGCACCGAATCTTATCAAATTCCCAATAGCAACTATTGCGCCTGCGAATCCTATTCCAACCGCTACATTATCTTTTTCAATATGCTCATGAATATCATAAGGTGTGATGGCATTATAAACCAATGCAACCAACATCAAAGCGACTTGAGCAAAGAGCCAGAATAGTAAAATACCAATAAAATTGTCTTGATTCTCTGCTATGACACCGCTAATAATCAATCCATTTGCAATACAAACAGCTCCCTCAATAACTCCTAAACCAACATTTTGATCTTCTATAATTTCCTTTTTTACGGAATACTTTCTCAAAACAACCTTATCAGAGATGATCATAGAAACATTTAGCAATACAATTGCCAATAATCCATAAATGGAAATATCTATAATATTATCTACGATATGATCAACTCCGTCTCCCGCATAAACGGCTGATATGACAATAACCAACCCAACATAATACCCAACATGAGCAAATGAAAAAGCTAGGTTATCTTTTTCCACCAATTCATGATCTAAATCGATATCCTTATGAATTAATTGATATACTTTCTTCCCTACTAAAAATAGAACAAAGCTAACAGCCAAGTAAACCAAAGCCGTAAGTAGATTATCTAATGATGATAAAAAATTAAAATGCATACTAGTATAGTTTAAATTCAATTAGGGAATTATTTACCAAATCCAGATCCACGAGATCTACCTCCTGATCTACTTCTTGATGAAGACCAACCAGATTTTGTAGCACGCCTAGAGAAAAAAGATGGTCTAGACTTCTTAGTTTGAGCAGAATTGGTACCATATTTAGAGTACTTTCCTTCTTTTGGACCATAATAGCTTCTTTTTCCATAATAGCCTCCCCCACGATATGTATTATAATCGCTTCTGTAAACAGGTCTGTTCATCATTCCGAACATCTGACTCATAAACATATATCGACCATAAAATGACCAAAATGAACTACCATTATGAGTTCTCCATTCACCATACTTGGAATCACCCACATATCTATAACCTGGAGGAACTGCAACTTTAGATAAGGATCCATCTGGGCCCTTTTCCAAAACAACCATCCCTAAATTACCTTCATTCTTCCAAAAGAATTCTTTCTCCACTTCTTTCCAATCAGAAGTAGATTCAGTAGGAATACTATCAGCAACACGAATTACCTTATACTTGTGTTTATAGGTCTTAAAGAAAGTCCCATCTACATCCATATCTTCAATGATGACAGAAAATTCTTTTTCATCACTTAACTCGACAATATAGCTATCAAGCGGTGATTTTTTATACTCTCGACCACCACAACTACTCAAAATAGTAAACAACACTACGGCTATTCCACTAAAAAGAATTGATTTTAATTTCATCTATGTTTTATCTAGGTAGAATGTTTGAAAACTCAAACGCATCTACATTTTTACCTATTGCCGCACCGAATTCTTCTTCTCCCCATCGGTCAATAGAAATCAACTCCTTGGTTTCAGAATGTACATACATCCAATTCACCAATTCAGATCCTTCTTCTTCACCTTCAATATAACAAATTCCTTGACTGGACTCGGTACGCTTATACGTTTTATTATTATACACCAATCTATTCGGTGCCTCATCATTTGCAACAATACTATTCACTAAGTCGGCATCAATTTCAAAAATATCCACCTTCTTCCAAACTAAACATACCAATTTATCGTCGTCTTCGACGCTAAGGTAACAATCTTCAGTCCCAGAATCTAAAAAATATTCTTTGCTATAAAAATTATTTCCCCAATCATAGGTATATACCTTTTTCACCTCCCAAGTTTTCATGAAATAATCCACAAGGAATCCCAATTTCATATCATTCAAGGTGAAATCTACATTCGGCTCTTCCTTTTTAGATTTAAAAAAATCAAATATTCCCATAATTTATTTATTTTTCATGGTTTTACCACAATGCTCACAAACACAATCTTCTTTATCTTCCTTTTTATCCTTTTCAGTATTTCCGAATCCATTGGCTAAAATCCCAGCCGGAAGCGCAAATATTCCAATACCGAGGATAGCCATTACTCCGGCCATAACTTTACCCATAGCGGTAATAGGATAAACATCACCATAACCAACAGTAGTAAGTGTAGCTACTCCCCACCACATGGTAGCTGGGATACTCGAAAATGTTTCAGGCTGAACTTCATTCTCTATAAAATACATCAAACTTGAAGCAACCACCAATAAAGTTATTACTGCAAAAAGCGATATAATTAATTCCTCTTTAGCAGCTTTCATCACTCTCTTTATATGTGAAAGTGCTTTATTATACCTTCCCAACTTTAATATTCTAAACAATCGAAGCAAACGAACCCCTCTCAAAATTCTTAAATCCGCCTTTATTAATAATGGAACGAAGGCAGGGATTATAGCCAATAAATCTACAATACTATAGAAGGAAAAAAAATATTTAATACGACCAGCAATTGGCCTACTATAGGCACTCTTCTCAGTAATAGACCAAATTCTTAATAAATATTCAATGGAAAAAATCCCTATAGATATCCATTCAAGAATGGAAAAAATCTGTTGGAATTCAATCCTAATCCAGGAAACCGATTCCAAAATAACAGCTAAAATATTTAGAAGGATTAAGGTGATTATTAAGAAATCTACACGACGACTTATCTCATCTCCCTTTTTCCCTTTCTCTAAAATTTCGTAACAACGACTTTTAAGGCTCCTGTAACTCATTTACGATACTTGCATTATTCCCAATCCTCTCTTTACACTTTGATAACTATGATTTTTTGATTGTAATTTTTCTACCAAATAATCATAGGTTTTCAAATAATCCATTTTCAGATTACAGGTGAAAAAATCCACTGCAGCATAACCGTTCTCTGGCCAAGTATGAATAGCCAAATGACTCTCTGCAACAACAACAACTCCTGTTACTCCTTGAGGTGAAAATTTGTGAAAAACTGATTTTATCACAGTTGCTTTGGAAGCCTTAGCAGCTGCAATCATATCCACCTCCAATTCCTCCATATTATCTAACGCATCAAAAGAACAATCATTGAATTCCATTAAAATATGTAAGCCTAATTCCGCCATCTATTTATTCCTTTTCTTTTATATCGTCTCCAAAAATACACAATGGTAAAAATTATAATTACCGGAAACAACAAACTAATAATCAGTGAAAAAGTCCACCAAATTGCCAAAATAATCAATAATTGAATGATTAATGGGATTATATTCTTGAAACGCACAATTATAATTTTTTCTAAAAACCAAAAGAGGCCAAATAGCCTCTTTCAATTCTTGATTAGGAAATACTATCCTTTATTTTCTTCTTTTTTCGCTGCCATCTTTGCCTTCAAAGCTGCCAAGCTATCTGATGCTTTACTAGCACCTGGATTACCAATAGCTTTATCAATTTCCTCATCTACAGATCTTGATTCATTGGAAATATCACCATAAGCTTCTGACAAGGCTTCTTCTTGCTCTACCTTTTCCTTCATTCTTTCTAACATAGAAATGGTATCTGAAGAATCAATAGAAGCCATTTGCTTATTTAGATTTTTGGTAGCGGAAGCAACCTTCACCCTAGCTTTTAAGGTTTTTAGCTCATTCTCCCATGAACCAATCTTTGAGCGTAAGGTCTTAACATTGGCTTCCAATTTTCTAACATTACCACCAAATTGAACCTGATCCTTTTGTAAACGAGTAGCATTAGCCTCGCTGTCCACCTTTCGGTTTAACGCCTCGCTTGCCAATCTATCTGCTTCCTCTGCACCTATTTGGCCTGATTCAGCTCTTTGCAATAACAACATAGCTTTTTTCTCATAATCTGAGGCTTTATTTTGTTCATTGCTAATATCATTTCTTGACCTGATCTCTAAAGCTTTCACTTCAGCCAATGCCTTTAAACAGCTTTCAAGATCCTTTTTCATATCTCTAATCCCCTGCTCAGTCATTTTGATAGGGTCTTCTAACTTATCCACTACGGAATTTACTTCTGATTTACCCAAGGTAAATAATCGCCTAAATATACTCATAACTACTGTTCCTTATCTTTTTGAAAATGTGATTAACTGATCTGAATATTCAGATAATAATAAACCTAAAGAATTGATAGACCCTTCTAGTTCATTTTGATCCAAATTTAGAATCTGCAAAGTATCCCTGAAAATTAACTTCTCCCCTGTTTCATCTAATACAAAAGCTCCATGAAGGATATCTCTGTTTTTCTGTAATAGTTGCTTATACACAGATGGGTCTGCATCTTTTAAATCTAGGATATGCTGCTCCAAAATCAAAAATGGATCTGCACAGCCCAAAACGAAGTTCTTAATACCAACACTCTCATCCTCGATCACTAAAATACCATCATCTTCATTTTCCACAGTGATTAGATATCCGATGTCAAGGAGGAAATTCTTGACTTTTTCAAAGCTACTTGTCATGTCTTTATTTTTCTTTATATCAGTCTATTAAATGGATTGTAATCTCATCATCTTCACAACCACTAATTTATTTAAAATCTGCTGATTTTTTAAATTTTTTTGATGATTTCAGCATTCAAATTTATCCGTTTGCTAAATCCGATACACAATGATACTACAATTTTTAGTAATTGCACAATATTTTAGCAAAATAATTAGTGAAAATACAAGAATCACTCAAATAAACCTCCTTATCAAACGCACATCAGACTTAACAATACGCCCAAAGACTCAATAAATCCAATACTTTACACATACGATAGCAATATTGCTAATATAATTAGTAAACAAACCAAGCCAATTACAAATTCTTATCACTATTTGAAATAATCTATATAAATTCTTGCATAAAAATGTAAGTACTGAATGAAAGAACCTATTTCACTTTAGAAATAAAATGACCTTATGATCAAAATTGATAACTTTGGATTATGAAAAATTACAGTGAAGACGAAATTGATGATTTAATCAAACGATTTGAAGCAAGAAGTCTACCGAAGGTAGAATGGACACATGAAGCTCATCTTGTTGTTGCTATTTGGTATGCACAAAAAAATGGGATGAATCAAGCACTAGACCTGGTGAGGGATTATATTACACAACACAACCAATCCGTCGGGACTCCCAACACTGACACAGAGGGATACCATGAATCGATTACGAAATTTTGGTTGATAGCTGCTGATAAGTTCCTACAAACTGGACAATCACTATCAATTTCTCAGGCATGTAATGCCTTTATCAATTCTCCACAAGGTAAAAGTAATTACCCTTTAAATTTCTATTCAGAAAAACGACTGTTTTCAGTTGAAGCAAGACGCTTTTGGATAAGGCCTGATATAAAAGAAATGAAATAACGCATAAAAAAAAGCCGTTCCAAATTATTGGAACGGCTTTTTTTATTTTAATCCTATTCTTAACCTAAGAATGGGTATCTATAATCTGTTGCAGGAACAAATGTTTCCTTGATTGTCTTTGCAGACACCCAACGCATCAAGTTCATTGCTGAACCAGCTTTATCATTTGTACCAGAAGCTCTTGCTCCGCCAAATGGTTGTTGAGAAACAACTGCACCGGTTGGCTTATCATTAATATAATAGTTACCACATGCATTTTCCAATGCCTTACTAGCACTATCAATGATATAACGATCAGTTGCAAACAAAGCACCAGTCAAAGCGTAAGGAGATGTTTCATCAACGATCTTCAATGTCTCTTCAAACTTATCCGCATCGTATACATAAATCGTTACTACAGGACCGAACAATTCTTGTTCCATCGTTTCGTAGTAAGGATTTGAAGTAACGATAATAGTTGGTTCGATAAAGTAACCTTTAGATTTATCGTAATTTCCACCTACAAGAATCTCAGCATCAGAAGCTGCTTTTGCACGGTCGATATAACTCGCCAATTTATTGAAAGAACCTTCGTGGATAACGGCATTGATGAAATTAGAGAAATCACCAGGATCACCCATTTTCACGGTAGCCATATCTGTTACCAATACATCTTTGATAGCCGCCCAAAGTGTATTTGGAGCGTATACTCTAGATGCTGCAGAACATTTCTGTCCTTGGTATTCGAATGAACCTCTAATGATAGCAGTAGCTGCAGGTCTCGCCTCAGCAGACTCATGAATCACAATAAAGTCTTTACCACCAGTCTCACCAACTATTCTTGGGTACGAGTTATACATATCGATATTGTTACCGATTTGCTTCCAAAGGTGCTTAAATACATGCGTAGAACCAGTAAAGTGAAGTCCAGCAAATTCTTTATGAGATATTACTACATCAGAAATCTCAACAGGATCACCATATACAACATTGATTACACCGTCTGGTAAACCAGCAGCCTTGAACAAGTCAACAATTACTTGAGCAGAGTATACTTGACTATCAGAAGGCTTCCAAACGATTACATTCCCCATCAATGCAGGTGCAGAACAAAGATTGGCAGCAATAGAAGTAAAGTTAAATGGAGTAATTGCATATATAAATCCTTCCAAAGGTCTCAACTCCATTCTGTTCCACATTCCTGGATCAGATTCTGGTTGATCTTTATACAGTTGTGTCAAATACACAGCATTGAAACGCAAGAAGTCAATCAGCTCACAAGAAGCATCGATTTCCGCTTGGAAGATATTTTTTGATTGTGCTATCATAGTAGCAGCATTCATTCTATTTCTGAAAGGACCAGCCAATAGATCAGCAGCTTTCAAAAAGATAGATGCACGGTGCTCCCATGGCATTTGTGACCAAGACTTTCTAGCCCCTAAAGCAGCATCGATAGCTTGTTTGGCATGTTCAGCACCACCGCGGTGATACTGTCCTACTACACGTTGGTGATCATGTGGAGGTGTAATTTGAGCAGTATTACCTGTTCTAACTTCCTCAGATCCGATATACATCGGGATATCCAACTGTTCGGACATCATTTTATTGTAAAGTGCTTGAACAGCTTCACGTTGTTCACATCCGGGAGCGTAAGGCTTCACCGGCTCACATGATGCGTGAGGCACATTAAAGAATGCATTTGCCATAACTATATTTTCGTTCTGTGGATAAACAAATTTTGAGCGAAGTTACAAAAAATGAAACAGATTTTGGGTACAATTTGTAACATCACTAAAAGCAATTTTTCCGAACAATTAAAACATCAAAAATACAAACCAAACAAGGCAGTCTATTGTGTTATTTCAGTAATAGTACGTCAATATTTTTGTAACTTTGTGGTTATAACGGCTAACATTGGTAGTCCCCAAATTATAAGTAATGAACCATACTATAAAAGCCCTTGAATGGCGCTATGCTGTAAAAGCATTTGACCCAAATCATAAATTAACAGATCATCAAGTAGAAGGAATCAAAAAGGTACTTAACCTTACCGCTAGCTCATACGGTTTGCAACCTTTTAAGTTTGTATTTGTTGACAATGTTGAAAAGAGAGAACAATTATTAGCCTATTCTTTCAAACAAAGACAAGTAATTGATGCATCTCATCTTTTGATAATGGCTATTGAAACTAACGTGGATGATAACTTTGTAGAAAGTTACCTGGATAACATTTCCGAAACAAGAAAGGTTGAAAAAGATAACCTAACGCAATTTGGAGCAATGATGAAAGGTAGCATTGGAAATCTGGATCAAGATGGAAAGGAATCTTGGGCAAAAAATCAAGCATATATTGCCTTAGGGAATATATTGACCTACTGCGCCGTAGAAGGAATTGACACCTGCCCAATGGAAGGATTTGTTGCTGACGCTTACGACGAAATTTTAGGATTCCATGAAATGGGATTAAAATCTGTATTAGTTGTCCCTCTAGGAATACGCTCTTCTGAAGATCAGTATCAAAATTTACCAAAAGTACGTAGACAAACAGATGATATAATTAAACATATCTAATAAATTTTCTACTGACTCAGAATTTTTTATAAATTGCAATTATATTATTGTATTTATTTATAGATCACAATGCCTATTAGAAAGTAATTTCACTTTTTAATAGGCTATAAGAATAGTGAATGACAACTATAGAAAAAGAAATTAATCAAACTAAGGATTTTTATGATGTTCGAATCAAAGCATTCGTCAATCTTATTTTCACATACAATCATTTATTAAAGGAAAATAAATTCCTTCAGGATAATTTTGGTAGTTCAATGCAGCAATTCAATGTATTGAAAATCATAAAAGGTAAGCATCCAGAACCTATCAATCCAGGAAAAATCAAAGAGGTAATGGTAGAAAAAGCGCCTGATCTAACTAGACTAATTGACCGCTTAGTAAAAAAGGAGTTGGTTAAGCGATGGAAATCCGAAAATAACAGAAGGCAAATAAACATAACCCTTACTCAAAAAGGACTCGACCTTCTTGAAGAAATGAGCCCTGCCGTAGAGAATCATTATAAAGAAAAGTTCTCACAACTGTCTGACGAAGAGGCAGAGCAACTCAGTACTCTTTTAGATAAGATTCGCTATTAATTCAATTCAAATGGGATTCGCAATTGGAATTTAGGAATATCTACCCAAAAATCTTCCCCATCTAGGATTCCTACAAATTTATACGATCCAGACATCGCTCCAAAGGAGGATTTCAAATGACAAGCAGAACTATATTCATGCGATTCTCCAGGTAATAAAATAGGCTGTCTACCTATCACACCTTCCCCACGTACTTCAGAATCTTTATCAAGACTATCTGAAATATTCCATAACCGCTCTAAAAGCTGAACGGTTCTATCTGACTTGTTCATAATTTTCACTTTATAGGTGAAAATAAAAAACACTACATCCTTTCTTAGGTAACGTCCCTCAAAATGAGGCGCAACATTTACCTGAATGCCATTACTAACTTTAACGTACATATTTGGATAATGAATGACACAAAACTACATTAATTTCATCGATGATGGATATTCCATTCCTCTCAAATTTATGAAAAAAAAAGAGGTATAAAAATAGTCAATTGTAAAAATAGACTTGTATTTGACCTTTTTCACAAAAAAAAGAAGTCAAATGATTATTTTTTTTAGTTAAAGACTAACCTTCACTTCTCTAAGATTTGAGAATTGATTAAATTGCGCCACTATTTCCAAAGCCAATCTATGTCAGTAAATAATAGATCACATATCTCCATTGAAGGGGCCAGATTACACAATCTTAAAAATGTAGACCTGCAAATACCAAGAAATAAATTGGTTGTTATAACAGGTTTATCTGGATCTGGAAAATCCTCTCTAGCTTTTGACACCTTATATGCAGAGGGTCAAAGAAGGTATGTTGAAAGTCTGTCTTCCTATGCAAGACAATTCATGGGGAAGCTTGAAAAACCGGATGTTGATAATATTAGAGGACTTTCTCCTACTATTGCCATTCAGCAAAAAGTAAATACTAGTAATCCAAGATCAACAGTAGGTAGTTCAACTGAGATTTATGACTATTTAAAACTAGTCTTTTCAAGAATCGGAACAACCATCTCGCCAATTTCTGGAAAAGAAGTAAAAAAACATACTGTAACAAATGTTGTAGACGCCATCTTAAACCTTGATGAAGGGGATAAATTCTTGATATGTGCTCCATTTGACACAGATAGAGAATTTGAAATATTTAAAAGTAGCCTTCTTGGTCAAGGGTACGCTAGATTATGGATGGATGGAGAGATTATATCTACAGATGATTTATCCGAAAAAGATTTAAAGAAAAAAAATAAATATATCATCGTCGATAGATTGATGGTATCGAATGATACAACTTTTAAAAAGAGACTTGCTGATTCAATACAACAAGCCTTTCACGAAGGAGAAGGCATCCTAGAAATAAAGAACATAACCACTGGAGATAATTTCACCTATTCCAATAAATTTGAATTGGATGGAATATTATTTCAGGAACCCAATATTCATTTCTTTAGCTTTAATAGTCCTTTTGGCGCATGTCCAACCTGTGAAGGCTTTGGAAAAACAATAGGCCTAGACAAAAGTTTAATCCTTCCAATTCAAAGTACATCCCTGTTTGATGACGCTATAGTTTGTTGGAAGTCTGATTCTGGAAAAGCATGGAAAGATGCTTTGTTTAATACTGGATTACCAATCCATAGAGCCTATGAGGATTTAACAGAGGATGAAAAGGATATCGTTTGGAATGGCTCAGGTAACTATAAAGGAATTTACGCCTACTTTGATGAATTAGAAAATAGTAGCTACAAAATTCAAAATAGAGTTACCCTTTCAAGATATAGAGGTAAAACAACCTGCCCTGATTGTCAAGGAAAAAAACTGAGAAAAGAAACAGATTATGTCCAAGTTGGAGGACAAAACCTCGGCACCTTAAGTGATTTACCACTTGATGAATTAAAACAATTCTTCGATGAACTTAAGCTTGATACCTACAGAGCAGAAGTTGCAAAACGTCTTTTATACGAAATCAACTCTAGATTAGGTTTCCTAATTGATGTTGGATTATCCTATCTAACACTTAGCAGACTTTCAAATAGTCTTTCTGGTGGAGAATCTCAAAGAATCAATCTTGCCACCTCTCTTGGAAGTAGTTTGGTGGGATCTGTATATATTTTGGATGAACCAAGTATAGGATTACACTCTAAGGACACAGAAAAACTGATCTCGGTATTAAAGAAATTGAGAGATATTGGAAATACAGTAATAGTTGTTGAACATGATGAAGAAATCATGATGTCGGCTGACTATATTATAGATATTGGCCCAGAAGCAGGTATAAATGGTGGAGAAATTGTCTTTACTGGAACCTATGATGAATTGCCAAAAAGCGAACGCAGCTATACAGCAAAATACCTTACAGGTATAGAATCAATTGAGGTTCCTAAAATCAGAAGGCAGGCTATTGATTATATCTATGTTAAAGGAGCCAGTGAAAATAACTTAAAACAGGTAGACGTCACCATTCCATTAGGTTGTTTTACCGCTGTATCTGGAGTTAGCGGGTCGGGTAAAAGTTCTTTGATAAAGGATGTATTATACCCAGCTATTCACAGACAACTAGGTGGATATGGTCACCGTTTAGGAAAACATGAATCTGTACATGGTGCCATTTCTAGAGTCCAAAATGTCGAATTTGTTGACCAAAACCCTATTGGAAAATCTAGCAGGTCAAATCCTGTAACCTATATAAAAGCCTTCGATGACATTCGAAATCTTTTAGCAAGTCAAAGTCTCGCTGTTCAAAGAGCATATAAAGCCAAACATTTTTCATTTAATGTTCCAGGAGGACGTTGTGAGAATTGCCAAGGGGAAGGTACTGTAACCATTGAAATGCAATTCATGGCAGACCTTCACATCACCTGTGAACACTGTAAAGGACATAGATACCAAGATCAAATTCTAGATATCAAATTTGGTGGAAAAAATATTTTTGAAATTCTTGAACTAACGGTTGACGAAGCATATCTGTTCTTCGATAGTAATGACCAAAAGAAAATCACCAATAAGCTATACCCACTTTTACAAGTCGGATTGGGTTACGTTAAACTGGGACAAGCATCGAGTACTTTAAGTGGTGGAGAGGCCCAAAGGATAAAATTAGCATCCTTCCTAAGTAAATCAGGAAGCCATGACCATACCCTATTTATATTTGATGAACCTACCACTGGCCTTCATTTTCATGATGTCAAAAAATTACTAAGCTCCTTCGATGCATTACTTGAAAAAGGACACAGTCTAATCGTTATTGAACATAACCTGGATGTATTAAAATGCGCCGATTGGATAATAGACTTAGGTCCTGAAGGAGGTAAGAAAGGAGGAAATTTACTATTCCAAGGTATTCCTGAGGAGTTAGTGAATGTGAAAAACTCTCAAACAGCTCCTTATCTAAAGGAAAAATTATAATCTAAAAGAGCCCGCTAGTAAAGTAGGGCTCTTTTTTTTACTTCTTGTCTGCTTTATTGTAGAACACATCTTTAACAAGTCTATCCTATCAAATAACGAGCTTTTCCTGCTATACGTAGAGAATTCTACTATCAACTGGTCTTAAGCCCTACATTTGACTTTATAATAGTCAGACCAATAAATGTTTTGTTTACTGGTTATATTAGGGTTATGAACAGGGGCAGCTAATTTGGTTTAGCTGCCTTTTTTTTTTAAAAAAAAATCATGCTTCCCGTCTATGTTCAAAAAATAGACATTCAATTGCATTTCAGCATCAACCTATTCCTTTTTTCTAAATGGGGAAATATCATAGAAGAACTGCCCAAAGAACCCTTTAGGAAATTGTTCAAGCCCTTTGAAACCTAATTTAATATCTCTACCGTTACTAGGGATATAAGCAGTACCGAAAATATAATCCCAAATGCTTAATGAAATACCGTAATTCGCTCCATGCTTCCTATCTTCTGGAAGCTCATAGGCATGATGCCATATATGCATTCGTGGGTTATTTAATATATATTTCAATGGTCCATAGGATAGGTCAATATTCGCATGATTAAAATGACCAATGGCAATAGAAATATAATAAACGATATAAGCCTGTTGAGGATCAAAATTACCAATTAACATCATGGCTATATATTTCATTGGTGTATATAGTACATTCTCCATCCAATGAAATCTCAAATGCGCTGCAAAGCCCATTTCTTCAACCGAATGGTGCACCTTATGAAACCTCCACAAAAACTTAAACCGATGTAAGTTGAGATGGGTAAACCATTGTATAAAATCTAAAACAACAAAAAATACAATCAATTGAACCACTTGATTCAATTGCTTTGTATCATATACAACTAAGTTGTCCAAACCTCCAATCAACGCTACGAACCACGTCTCAACCAAGGAGGAAAATGCAAAAAAGATTATAAGCTTAAAGAGATAAAAATTAAAAAACATATAGAAGGCATCCAACCAAAAATCCTTACGAATTATAGCTTGACTTTTTCTCCAAGGAAAAATGATTTCCAAAGCCCAAACCACAACTGACAATACAACCAACCACCAAAAATAATTGATATACCAAGGACTTACTCCAAAGGTTATTTCACTCCAGGTATAATGCCCAAAACGTTTAAAAGAATTCAAAAAGATCTCTAAATAATCATTCATTGTTCAGTAGTATAATTCATCTGATTCTATCTATATAAATGTATCATTTTTTTGATGTAAAAAAAAAGCGTCAAACAAACTTGTTTGACGCTTTTTCGCTAGTTCGAAATCTCCATTATTCGATATTTCAATCGACTAACGGATTCCCCAATTTCAGACCAAGCTATTAGAACTTTTCCATCCGATAAACTCGCAATAACAGGATGACTATTATCACTATTTCCTTGACTAATCTTTAACCTATTTATTTCCTTCCCTTTCTGAATCCAACTTAAGGAAATTTCTCTATCAAATTCCTTAGTTTCTGGAGAAGTCAATTCATACACTAATCCATACGAATCAGCTCCACTCTTCACCAATTGAGGATGGGCTCCATGTTCTTCAATCAGAATCCTTGGGCTAAACGATCCAGATTCATTATAACAAAAATACACACCTGGACTACCTCCCATTGTATACCAAGCTACCCCTAGTTTATCTTCACCACCAGCCATCGATGGCCCAGTATGTGGACATCCACCAACCTTCCATTGATCAGGACTAATATTTACCTTTTCACTAAAAATCAATCCATCATTTAGAGAACTCATATAGTACATATCTCGGATATTTTCTTCGTTCATCATCCTCAAGGCTACATGGACTTTATTATCTTGTGAAACTTGAATGTCCGTTCTGCAACATTGACATGTTCCTGAAACAATCACTTTTTGATTTGAAAAGTCAATAGTTCCACCGGTAGTCCCAAAATATAGACAACTTCCAAAAGTCTGATTTTCTACCTTCCGAGAATCCAACCACACGATCCCTAATTCACCATTACCTAATCTGGCAATATCAAAGAAACTCTGGCTTTGTGCAGCCGGATCTTGTACCAATTTTTCCTTTGTTGTCCAGGTCTTTCCTTGATCAGATGATTTTACAAAATATAAACTACCCGCAAACCTATTATTAGGATTGCTTTCTTTAATTCTGAATAATGCAATGATGGTCCCATCTGACTTGATTCCAATTTTTGACATACTCTCAGCATGCGCTTGCATCCCTCTTGATTCTTCTATATATTGAATACTCTGAAAACCCTTTTCTATTGAAACATATTTAGAAAGACACATCACGTTTTCGTCTTTTTCAACATCATACTCTGTAAAACAGATAATGGTATTACCCAGCTCATCCAAACTGAAATAAGGATCCAAATATTGCTTACCCTCTTGTGTTGGAATTTCCAAAATAGCCCCTAAATCCTGACCATGAACCACTCCAATGGAAGTGATCATGATCAATGAGAATAATAGACTATTTAACGTACTAATTCCCATTTTTCCCTTTTCTGTAAAAGTCGACATGTCTTATTAGTTAAATTTATAACCTATTCCTAAATTGATATTCCTTGGGTTTCCAGTGGTATAATTATCACCCCAATTCGTTGAACGTACCACATTTGCATATAGTTTATCTGTGACATTCAATATATTCATCCAAAACTCAAAGGACTTTAACTCGTACCCTAAACGCAAGTTAAAAACAGTATACCCTACATATTCCTTTTCATTGGCCTGATCCGTAAAGTATGGACTAATATGTTGCATCTCCAAACTAGATCTAAAACCTTTCAATTTTGAAGGCTTATAACTAATAGCGGCATTTATTATCCAATTCGGCGCACCGAACATATCCTTTCCAGCGTAATCCCTTTCATCAGACTCTTTATAATCTATAAATTCATGATGAGCATATAAGGCGCTTGTTCTAGCACTTAGGTCTTTATTAAACTTATAAGAATAAGCGGCTTCAATTCCCATATGCCTAGTTTCACCAGCATTTTTCTTCTCAGTGGAACCGTCGTTTTGCTGAACAGATATTATTTCATCTTGACCGTTCATAACAAATCCTGTTAACTCACCTTTACCTTTTTTATTTTGAGCAAACCATAAGCCTAGTTCATAACTATCATAGATTGCAGGTTCAATAGTTGGCACCTTAACACCTCTATATAATTCCCCTATTTGTGGAGGAGCAAAACCACGACTGTAATTCCCGTAGAAACCAAAATTATCCATTGGATTATACGTAAATCCTAAATTTGGAGTCAATTGACTATATACATCTCTACTATCTGGAGCACCTGAAAATGCGGTACTATCCAATGCATTATCATAATCATAAACAAAATGATCATAGCGCATAGAAGTCGTCAGTATAAAATCTTTGAAAGGGCTTAATTTAAATTGCAAATAAGCAGCAGTATTGGTTAAGTCAGCAGTATATTTTGCCAATAAACTATCAACAGTTTCAAAGGATTCATAATTCCCATTATCATCCTTATTAATTCTAATATACTCAGCCTCGTAGGTATTTGGACTATAATCCAAACTCAAACCTGCTATTAATGAAGAATTTAACCAAGTATAATCTTGCTTATGTTGACCAACCAGCCCATAACTAACGAAACTATTATCATTCACCTCACCATGTGCCAAATTTGGATTACCAGCTTGAATCCATGGTTTATAATCATCTTTTACGCGATAAGAAGGGTTTTGCTTAATTGAATTATCTCTATAATACCCCGTTAATGAAGTCTTCGATGACTTATTCCAAAATTGTTTCAATGCCAGTTTACTTCTAAAAGCTTGAACATCTCTATTTGTAAAAGTATGACTTGACTGATATTCACGGTCATAAAACTGTGTACTATCCAGACTCCCTTTCATATCTGCATAATAATCGATAATGGCGTTATCCATCACCAAGGCCGTTCTTTCACTTAATTTATACTTCAAGGATAAACTTAAAGCCAGTTTATCAAAGCCATTATGTTCTCCAGATTCTCTTTCCCTTTCTCCATAATAACCAGCTAAGCGGATTCCCAACTTATTCAATGTATTGGAGGCATAAAAATCAGTTCTTTTATACCCTAGGTCATTCCCCTGAATGGACAACCCAGCAGTTGGTTTGATACTTGGCTGAAATGAAATGAAATTCACAGCTGCTCCAATCGCCTCACTTCCATACATACTAGAAGCAGGTCCACGAATCACTTCCACCTTTTTGACATTAGCCATGTTAATTTCCAGAAGTGCATTATGGTTGAATATCCCTGATGCTCTAATAGGAATTCCATCTTCCAAGTAAAGGTAGTTGGCACCATAAGCAATAGGTTGCCTGATACTCATCGTATGTTGCTCATTTCCCAGATCAACCATAAAAACGCCCGGTGTCTGATTTAAAACCTGGTCAATTGAAGTAGGTTTATTTTCAGAGATCGTAGTCGCTGAAATAGTAGAAATTGCAATTGGAGTTTCTATTCTTTTTTCTTCTTCTTTATTTCCAGAAAGGATGATTTCATTTAAGGAGAAGTTTTCAGTATTTAATTTCACTTCTACTAGGGTACTCGCAACTATAATGGTTGATTGGTACCCCATTGAACTTATTTCTAAAGAATCTCTTTCTTGACTATTCGCTAAAATAAATTTACCAGAAAGATCTGTTATTGTAGTTTCATTATTCGTCAAGTTTTTGATAAAAGCAGAGGCTACAGGCTCATTTGTACTGTAATCTGTAACATATCCTTCTACGTTATTTTGGGCATACAAGTTTGCTATACTGAATAGACTTATCAGCATGCAAAATAGATTTGATTTCTTCATCATTATTCTCCTATTCTGTGGATATTACGAGACAGTCCAATAGCTATTGGATAATATCTCAATAAAATTTCTTTAAAAAATGGCTGTAGAATATCAGACATAGACCAATTACTATATACGGCATTACAACCAATATAGTAGGTAGGAAAAAGTTCCTATCAAAACGTAATGATAGGGCTAGGATCTGATATGTTAATTAAACCAATTGAGGAGGGGGAGAATCTATAGAAGAAACCCAGGGGCTAAAGTTCTCAAAAAAGCCGTCGAACATCACTTTTTCTAATAATTCAGAATAGCCAAAGTTTAGGACGTCGTTTGCAATAGGTATATAATCCGATTTGATTCGGTTTAAAGAAAAAGAAGGTTTAGAGTCTTCTGTAGGAATTTCTTCATTAGCGATCTTACTCAACTCTTTATTCAAATAACAAGTACCATTACAATTTAACTCAGGTTGATCTCTATTTTCACAAAGAACTTCTGTGATATATTCATAGTTCGCCTGATAGTCCACTAAAACCCAAACAGGCTTAAAAATGGACATTTGGAATATAAAAAGTAATATGTAGGATAACGCCTTCATCGTATATATGGCGTCAAAGGTATAAAAGTATTCAGTAGTATTAACTAATATTTATCATGATAAATACCAACATTAAACATGAAATAAAAAGGTTATTTAAATATATTTAGATATAACCTTCAATAAATCATCCACTTGACATGGCTTTGAAATAATTTCTTTCATTCCTGAAGTTAAAATATTCTCAACTATCTCATCATTTACATCTGCTGTAAGACAAACTATCGGTGTTTCAATGGAGAACATTTTAATCATTTTAGCTGCTTGAATACCATTGATGTTTGGCATATTCAAATCCATTAAAATAATATCATACGCTGAATGTTTAGCCATTTGAAAGGCTTCCTTTCCATCATTAGCAATATCTACCGATGCTCCATTTGATTCAAGCATCATAGTTATTAAACGCTGATTCATAAGATAGTCTTCTGCCAATAATACACGAATGCCATCTATTCTATTTACACTAGAATTTTGCGAAGAAGAAGCATCAAGATAGTCTGATTGATTCAAATCTTCCTTCGTATTATTTGAGATTTCCTTCTCAGAAAATCCATTTGGCTCACTTCCTTCTTCATGCATAATAAAAAAATAATATAAACAGAGCGATATCTTAAACATAGCAATACTGCTACACTTATTTTCATATTGACTAATTTAACTTCCTTAACAATAATCATGCAAGGATTTCACTAACATCAATAACAACAGCTTTGTCTACAAAAATAAACAGAAATCTTAAATTAAATAGAAATATACAAATAAAATTAATACATAGTAAAGGATGAATCGGTTCATTTTAAAAGTTGACAACTAGTCTTGTCCAATAACAAAGGCTAAAGCCAATCTAATTTTGGTATAAGAATAAGCCATTTGTAAATCCTCAAAAATCACTTTCATTGCTTGCGGTTTTCCCAATCTAAAATAGGCATCAGCGATTATTTTCTTTTCATCAGATGAAATTAAATGCGCTACATCTACCTCCATTCCTTTTTGAATACCTGCAGCTAAATGTGAGATTACTGTTACCTCTTTGATCGAACGAATCTGAGCAATTTCTTCCACCGATTTCCCTTCATTATACAGGCCACAACTATGTTTAAAGGAATCTCCTTTCCCTTTCAAATCTTTATAATAGGCTTGAATAACCTCAACAAAACCAGCTCCATACTTCTCCAATTTCACGTTACCAACACCTGAAATATTAGCAAGATCAGGAAGTGATGTAGGCATTGCTGTTTCCATATCTTTTAAGGTCGCATCACCAAATATCATATAGGCTGGAATTCCTTCTTTATTGGCATAAAACATTCTCTTAACCCTTAAGAGGTCAAATAATGTTTTCTTCTCCGGTTTACGCTGCTTTTTCTTAGCTACTTCTTTTTGTTCTTTTTCCTCGTAGGCAACCAGGTTAACATTTTTATTTTTGAACAGTACTTGTGCACCTAGATCACATACTTTTAGATTATTTCTATCCTTGTACTTGGGCTCAATAAGTCCCAATTGGATCATCTGTAATAGATAATGTTGCCACTGATAGAAGGATAGATCTTTCCCCAATCCGAAGGTTGGAATTTCATGTAATCCCCTATCCATGACTTCTGAATTGTACGACCCTCTCAATACTTGAATCAATACATTCCCACCAATAGACTCTTTGGACCTTTTTAATGCAGATAGCGCCTTTTGACTTAGTAGCGTACCATCAAAGATCTTCGGAGGATTCTCACATACATCACAATTCCCACAATCTGATTCCGAAGATTCATTAAAATAATTCAAAAGAATTTTTCGACGGCAAATAGAGGCCTCAGCATAATCAAAAACCCTATTTAATTTGGAGTCTAATAATTCCTGTTGACTTGACTCCTGATTGATTTTCTTCCATAATAACAAATCAGAATATGAATATAAAAGTAAGGCCTCTGATGCTAAGCCATCCCTCCCTGCTCTACCTACTTCCTGGAAGTAATTTTCAATATTTTTCGGTAAATTATGATGTATAACCCAACGTACATTGGGTTTATCTATCCCCATTCCAAATGCAATGGTAGCACAGATTATTTTACATCTATCCGTTATGAAATCGTCTTGAATTTTGTCTTTTTTATCAAAGCTCATTCCAGCGTGAAATGCTTCTGCATCAATTCCAGCACCTTGTAATTTATTGGCTAATCGCTCTGTTTCTTTTCTACTCAAGCAGTAAATAATTCCAGAACTATCTGGGCGGTCATCGATAAATGCTTTTATACGTTTAAACTTCTGCTGCCCCGGCTCTACAGAAAAATGGATATTTGGTCTATCGAAGGAAGCTAAAAAGACATTTTCCTTATTCGGGAAATGTAATTTTTCTAAAATATCATCACGAGTAATTTCATCTGCAGTTGCAGTCAATGCAATTATTGGCAATTCTGGCTTATGCTTTTTTATCTTCCCAATACTAGCGTATTCTGGTCTAAAATCATGTCCCCAAACAGAAATACAGTGTGCCTCATCAATGGCCAATAAATTAATAGTACCGTTGAAAATAAGGTCATGAATATCAGATTGTATAAATCGCTCTGGTGACATATACAATAGGTCATACTTGCCAGCCATTGCATTGGATAAAATCAATTGCTGTTCTCCAAAATCCAAACTCCCGTGAATGAACTCTGCTGCTACACCACAAGCTTTTAAACTACCTACTTGATCCTTCATTAAGGAAATTAAGGGAGACACTACAATACACATCCCCTCTTGAACAATTGCAGGAATTTGAAAACACATAGATTTCCCACCACCAGTAGGCATTAACACAAGTGAGTCCTCCCCTCTTAAAACATGCTCTATTATTTCCTTTTGTAGCGGTCTAAAATCTGCATATCCAAACACATCCTTCAACACCTTCCTACAATCTGTCATCCATTTTTCCATACTGCGAATATATTTATTCTATTAAAATTCAATCTTCTATTTCATTCAAAATATTTCACTTTTTTCACCAACCTATTCTCTTTAAAATAAAAAAATCCATGAAAGCTGTTTTAAAATTTAGCTTACATGGATTTATCGAACGTTAAATTGTAAATATTCTAGTACCGGTCGGTAATATTTCCATCCTCCATATAGAGTAATCTATCTCCATATTTCGCCAACTCTTCGTTGTGTGTAACGATTACAAAAGTTTGATTATACTCATCACGAAGCATCAAAAATAATTCATGCAATTCTCTCGCATTTTTAGAATCCAAATTACCCGAAGGTTCATCGGCCAAAATCACCTTTGGCTTATTCATCAATGCTCTAGCAATTGCAACTCTTTGTTGCTCTCCTCCACTTAATTCATTCGGTTTATGATTGAGTCTATTTCCTAAACCCATTTTTTTCAAAAGGCCCGTAGCCCTTTCCTCTGAAGCGCCCTTATTGTTCGTGGCTATATAACCTGGCATAGCCACATTTTCCATGGCTGTAAATTCCGGTAATAAGTGATGGAACTGGAAAATAAAACCAATATTTTTATTTCTAAACTTAGCCAGGTCCTTTTTTGATAAATTTGTCACCTCCACACCATCAAACAAAACAGAACCACTATCAGGAATATCCAATGTCCCCATCATTTGAAGTAAGGTTGACTTTCCTGCCCCGGAAGCTCCCATTATGCTAGTAATGCTACCCGACTCTATGGTCAAATCAACTCCTTTAATTACTTCTAGGTCATTAAAGGATTTATGGATATTATTTAATTGTATCATAACTAAATAAAGGTATTTTTAATTTTTTTGTAATCTAAGAAATATAGCACTTTCAAAGAAACTAAATTATTCAGATCCGACTTCAAGACTTCTCGTGTACTTTCTAGGTAATTATTTTCAGAATGATCAAAGCTATCCAAATAAGAAGTTCTCAACAATAAACTCATTTCACTTCCAGGTGCAAATCTCCAAACACATCCAAGGTCAGCATTTAGACTATTAAACACTAAATCGTGTTTTTGACGCCCCTCTTCATCCAAACCATCATAAGCTGTATCCTCCAAATATCCCTTCTTCAATTGATGGAAAGAAGTATTCCTTAAATCCCTCCAATAATGCCTCATTCGAACACTGAAAGATAATTTAGAGTTTAAATGGTATTGAGCAGTCAATTCATGCACGAATGTTTTCAATTCCCTTTTGGCGAAAATTATTTCAGCCATATCGTCCGAAAAACTTTTACTCGTTTCTCCATCACTATCCAAGAAGGTTGTCCAACCTACGTGATTTCTATCAAAGTTGTGTCGTGCTTCCAATATAAAGGATAAATTATTACTTACGCGTATTCTTGGAGCCAACTTATACCCCACACTTTGATGTCCGTGATCAGATCTATTGTACACACTAACATTAGCATCTACAGCAATTTTTTTTCTGTAATCTGGAGATACCCAATATTGAATATATTGAGAAGCTCCCGTTATAAATTTATGATCAAAACCACCGGTTCTAGATTCGTAATAATTATTTTTTTCTATAAATCGTAAACTAGCATTTACACCATGACTTAGAAATTTATGAGTCGTTTCATTGGCTGATAAATTCACATCCCAACTCACAAATAAATTCGGGGCATATATATATTTTAGATGCATTTTAGCTTCAACCTCCCCATTGACTCTTTTCTTATTGGCTGTTAATTCTTTTAATTTCACAGCAGCATTCACATTGTACTTATTATTTACATCTATATAACCCAAATCATTGATGTCAAATTTGTCTGAGGTGATTTCCTCCCAAAAACTATAATTTAATTTTCCCGCAATTTTTTCAAATTGAAAACCTGTATTGAACCCAGTTTTATCCCCTTGTTCATCAAAAATATGTGATTGCTTCCAGGCTCCAGAAATTTGATATTTGTCCTTATTTAGAAATAATTTTCCTAATAGCGCATAGGTATAGGCATCCCTTGAAGATCCTTCTCTACCAACATAGGTATTTACCATAGCGATACTAGATCCATCCCTAAAAGCCTTATCTACTACAAAAACAGAGTAATTTGTAAGCGGATTTAATATAACCTCCCGTTTCGCACCAGATAATGTATCCAATACCATTGCCGTATTTTCTAGAGAAATTGCATTAAAGAACCCTGTCCCTAAACCGTTGTCAGACCTTCCTGAAAGTTTAAAGGCATTAAATAATTTTGGTTGCTTTATTTCTGATTCTACTTCTTCATCCATCCGCAATTGATCATCAATAGCATTCGCATTACCATTGGCAATTCTACGTGAATAGAATAAATCACCTTTGTTGAACAACTCTGTACCCTCTGTAAAAAAGTCTCTATTTTCATTTAGCCTGACTTCAAAAGGAGATATATTGTGTACTTCATTCACAAAATCGGATTGACCGAAATCTGGTACTAAAGTCATATCCATAGTATAACTATTTGAAAGACCATATTTCAAATCCATTCCCCCCACCGCATTCGGATTCGAAGAAGAATTTTCATCGTGAGAAATGGTTAGGTAAGGGAAAAGTGATAATCTAACAGGCGTCTTCAAGCCCTGAATTCCTTTTAAAATACCTGTTTGCTGGTCTTCATTTCCCAAAGAAGCATCCATAAACTGCCATGAACTAGTTTCCCGTGTTCTTCGTTTATGACGAACAATATTCAAGCCCCAAGACTGCACATCTGAATCGGGAAAACGAAGAGAAGAAAAAGGAATCTCAATTTCAGCAACCCAACCCTTATCGGTTATTTTAACTTTTGAATCCCAGATTGCATTCCAGCTGGCATCGCCATTTTTTTGATCAATTTGTATATTCCCTGCGGAGAGGTTAAACGCAAATTTATTTTGAGCATCATCGTACGGGAAAATTCTAATTTCAATCCAATCAGTATTCTTTCCAAATTCATCTCGGAAGCCCAATTCTTTTAAAATAGAATCGGGTTTTGAATCTTTCATAAATAAAGCAAAGTACACTGAATTATCTGTGTATGACACCTTTACTTCTGTCTGATATTCATCGGCAACCTTAGCACCATTATTAGGAGATTGTTCCACAAATCCAGTAGCACCTTTTTTAGTACTCCATGTAGTTTCATTTAAGAAACCATCCACTTTGATATTTCCTTCAACCCTAGTGGCCGAAAGTTGTTTTCTACTTTGAGCAAAGGCAGTTGAAAAACAACTCAAAACAAGTATAATAATCCAATTTTTCACTAAAATCACAGCTTTTAAATTCGATTTCAAAAATATCCAATAATTCCTATTGAACCTATAAATCTTTACAATCAAATAGAATTTATTCTAAAAGAATTTAGTCACTTAAAAAGTGTCCTTATAATTTTGGGTTTTTATCCTCCGAGAACTGAATAATTATGCAATAATATTTTTTCTAATTCATTACAATAGTCTATTTTTGCCATGCTTACATAAATCTTAAGACAAAGATGAATTTACACGAATATCAAGGAAAAGAAATATTAGCTAGCTTCGGTGTTGGAATACAAAGAGGTATAGTTGCTACAACTCCTGAAGAGGCTGTAGAAGCTGCAAAAAAACTTACTGAAGAAACGGGAACTGGATGGCATGTGCTTAAAGCACAGGTTCATGCTGGTGGACGTGGAAAAGGTGGTGGTGTAAAATTAGCCAAAAGCCTTGATGAAGTTAAAGAAATTGCATCGAACATTATCGGTATGCAATTGGTAACTCCTCAAACTTCTGCAGAAGGAAAGAAAGTACACCAAATTTTGGTTTGTGAAGATGTATACTATCCAGGTGAAAGTGAAACTTCTGAAATATACATGTCTGTTTTATTGAACCGTCAAACTGGTAGAAACATGATTATGTATTCTACAGAAGGTGGTATGGACATTGAAGCTGTTGCTGAAGCGACTCCAGAAAGAATCTTTACTGAAGAAATCGACCCAAGTTTAGGTCTTCAAGGTTTTCAAGCGCGTAAAGTTGCCTTTAACCTAGGATTATCTGGTGCTGCATTCAAAGCAATGACGAAATTCGTTACTTCTTTGTACAAGGCTTATGAAGGATCTGATGCTTCTCTTTTCGAAATCAACCCTGTATTAAAAACTTCTGATGATAAAATCATCGCTGTTGATGCAAAGGTGACTATCGATGATAACGCAATGTACCGTCATAAAGATTATGTTGCATTAAGAGATACTCGTGAAGAAGATGCAATAGAAGTTGAAGCAGGTGAATACGGATTAAATTTCGTAAACCTTGATGGAAACGTTGGTTGTATGGTAAACGGAGCAGGACTTGCAATGGCTACTATGGATATCATCAAATTATCTGGTGGTAACCCAGCGAACTTCCTAGATGTAGGTGGTACTGCAGATGCTAAACGTGTTGAGCAAGCTTTCAGAATTATCTTAAAAGATGAAAATGTTAAAGCTATCTTGGTAAACATTTTTGGTGGTATCGTAAGATGTGACCGTGTTGCTCAAGGTGTTGTTGACGCTTGCAAAAACATCGATGGATTAAATATCCCAATTATCGTTAGACTTCAAGGTACAAATGCTGAAGAAGCTAAATTGATTATTGATGAAAGTGGACTTGAAGTTCATTCGGCAATTCTTCTACAAGATGCTGCTGACCTAGTTAAGAAATTGGTATCCTAAAGGATTTCAACATACTATAAAAGGGGCTCTTTGAGTCCCTTTTTTTTGCGTGCTATTATACAATAGCTACAAACTAAGATATATATAGATGGAACTATTAAGTGTAAACGAGGACGGTCAAATGTTAGCCAAAACATTCTACGGAATGGAAGAGGTATTGGCCGAAGAATTGAGAAAGCTAGGTGCCAAAGAAGTAAAAAGATTGAATAGAGCCGTTTCCTTTGTTGGGGATTTAGGCTTTCTATATAAAGCAAACTTTTGTCTTAGGACTGCATTAAGTATTTCTGTTCCTCTTTTCGATTTTCGTTTCTATAATGAAGATAAGTATTATAAAAAGGTAAAATCTTTTGATTGGACAACGCTTATCGATATCGATCAAACCTTTATAGTGGATGTTGTAGCTGATGAAGCTTCATTTAGCAATACACATTTTGCAGCTTTACTAACCAAAGATGCAATCGTTGATTGTTTCCGTGAGAAAACAGGAAAACGTCCAAATGTTGGGAAAGAAAACCCAGATATTAAAATCTTTGTTTACGTAAAAGAGAAAGAAGCTATTGTCTATTTAGACTCTTCAGGTTCTCCTCTATTTAAGCGTGGTTATAAAACTGAAGCCTTCAAAGCACCCATCAATGAGGTCATGGCTGCAGGTTTAATTAAACTATCTGGATGGCACGGAAGAGGGAATTTATTAGATCCAATGTGTGGTTCAGGAACCATTTTATGTGAAGCAGCAATGCTTTCATGCAATATTCCAGCGGGAATAAACCGTAAAGAATATGGATTTATGAACTGGAATAATTTCGATAAGGAATTGTGGGAGACTATCCGTGATGCTGCCATTGATAGAATACAAGAAATGCCCTGCAAAATTTTCGGATTTGATATAGATTCAGATGCTATTCGACAGGCAAAACAAAATTTAGCCAACCTACACCTAGAAGATAAGGTGGAAGTAATTGAAATGGACTTTCTAGAATCCGACGCCAATGATGAATCCTATTTCATCATCTGCAATCCTCCGTACAATAAGAGAATTGTGGCGGACATTGAAAGCCTATATGGTGAAATTGGAAATACATTGAAAAATTATTACCAAGGATCCAGTGCTTGGTTCATCAGTCCCGAAACAAGTGTCTTAAAAAATATTGGTCTTAAACCAGACAAGAAAATTGACCTATTTCAGGGGAAAATCCCGTGTAAATTTGTTGGTTATTCTATGTATGCTGGTTCCAAAAAAAGAAAACACAATTAGTGGCTTTGCCATAAATCATATATTATTATGAAACCATCCATACCAAAAGGTACCCGTGATTTTTCACCGGAACAAATGCTGAAGAGAAATTTTCTTTTTTCAGTGATGCGTGAATGTTTTCAAGCTTTTGGCTACGACCCTATAGAAACACCTTCCTTCGAAAAATCTGAAACCCTTATGGGTAAATACGGAGATGAAGGAGATCGATTGATCTTTAAAATCCTGAATAGCGGTGATTATCTTGCTAAAGCAGATGAATTAGCTTTAACAAATAGAGATTCTAAAGCCCTGACTAAAAACATTTCTGAAAGAGCACTTAGGTATGACCTAACCGTACCTTTCGCGAGATATGTTGTTCAACACAGAAATGATATTACATTTCCTTTTAAGCGTTCACAAATCCAACCTGTTTGGAGAGCTGACAGACCGCAAAAAGGTCGCTTTAGAGAATTCTTCCAATGTGATGCAGATATCGTTGGATCAGACTCTTTATGGTCTGAAGTTGAATTAGTACAACTCTACGATACGGTTTTCACAAAATTGGGTCTAAAGACAGCCATACGTATCAATAATCGAAAAATCTTATCTGGGCTAGCTGAAGTAAGTGGTGTTGAAGATAAATTAATCGATTTCACTGTTGCGCTAGACAAACTAGATAAAATAGGAAAAGACGGCGTTACCAAAGAAATGTTGGAAAAAGACATTTCTCAAGAAGCCATTGATATAATTAGTCCACTATTGGATTTTGAAGGAGACAATCAAGACAAATTGAATGTTCTTAAATCCATGTTTACCAATTCTGAAATTGGCCAAAAGGGAGTTGAAGAATTAGAATTCATTCTAAATTCTACAGATAAATTGGGATTAGGAAGTGCTACTTTAGAGGTAGACCTTACCCTTGCCCGTGGACTCAACTATTATACAGGTGCCATCTTTGAAGTCATTTCTAAGGAAGTGAAATTAGGAAGTATTGGTGGCGGTGGGCGCTATGACAACCTTACTGAAATATTTGGATTAAAAGATGTTTCAGGTGTAGGTATATCATTTGGATTAGACAGAATATATTTGGTACTAGAGGAGTTAGACAGATTTCCAAAAATGAATAAAACTTCAACTGAAGTATTGTTTATTAATTTCGGAGAGATGGAAGCCCTATTCTGCCAAAAGGTTTTAAAAGATCTTAGATTAGCTGGAATATCATCAGAACTATATCCTGATGCCGCTAAGATGAAAAAACAAATGGGATATGCTGATAAAAAAGAAATCCCATGGGTTATTTTAGTTGGAGAAAATGAAATGAACTCCAATGAGGTAAAACTAAAAAATATGCAAAGTGGAGACCAAGTCACACTAAGCACAAACGAACTTATTGACCATTTAAAAGGCAACTAAATTATGGAAGATTTTCATGTTATTTCTTCAGATGGATTAACACTAAAGCACGTGTATGCCATCATCAATGAAGGGAAAAAATTAAAACTCTCAGAAGAAGCCGAAAAAGCAATTCTAAAATGTAGAAATTACCTAGATGAAGAGATTAAAAACTCTGGGAGAACTATCTATGGTATCAATACAGGTTTCGGATCATTGTGTAATCACAAAATCAATGATACCGATCTAGAACAATTACAACGTAACCTAGTTATATCTCACGCATGTGGGACTGGTGATGAAGTACCTCAAGAGATTACAAAAGTAATGCTCTTCCTTAAAATTCAATCACTTTCTTATGGACACTCAGGTGTGCAATTGGAAACGGTAAATAGATTGATGGACTTCTTCAATGAAGATATTCTACCCGTAGTATATCAACAAGGAAGTTTAGGTGCTTCTGGTGATCTTGCCCCATTGGCGCACCTAGCACTACCTCTTTTAGGAGAAGGTGAAGTGTATTTTCAAGGTGAAAAAATGATGTCCAGTGAAATGTTAGAAAAAAACAACTGGTCGCCTATCAGCCTTAAATCTAAGGAAGGTTTAGCCTTACTGAATGGGACTCAATTTATGAGTGCTTATGGTTATTGGTCTTTAGTTCAATCTTATAGAATCAGCTACTTTGCAGATATGATAGCAGCTATTTCTTTAGATGCTTTTGATGGATTGTATGCTGCCTTTGAAGATTTCACACATTATATAAGACCTCACAACGGACAGCTAAAAACAGCAGCTCGCGTTCGTGAATTCTTAGAAGGAAGTGAACTTATTCATAGAGAAAAAGAACAAGTACAAGACCCTTATTCGTTCCGTTGTGTACCACAAGTACATGGAGCAAGTAAAGACGCCATTGACCATGTGAAAAGAGTATTGATGACTGAAATCAATTCTGTAACAGATAACCCAAATATCTTCGTTGATGAAGATCGTGTTATCTCTGGTGGAAATTTCCATGGACAACCGCTTGCCTTGAGTTTTGACTTCTTAGCAATTGCTATTTCAGAATTATCTAGTATTTCAGAAAGAAGAACCTATAAACTGATTGGAGGGGAAAGAGGATTGCCAGCTTACTTGGTTGCCAATCCAGGATTGAATTCAGGCTTTATGATTCCTCAATATACCGCTGCGTCCATTGTTTCACAAAACAAACAATATTGTACTCCAGCATCTATTGATTCAATTGTTTCCTCTAATGGACAAGAAGATCATGTAAGTATGGGGTCAAATGCAGCTACTAAACTTTATAAGGTAGTTCAAAATACGTTACAAGTTCTCGGTATTGAATTGATGAATGCATCTCAAGCTTTACAATTCAGACCAGAGAAAACTGGAGAGGTTTTAGAAAGCTTCCTTAGCTTCTATAGAGCTGAAGTTCCTTTTATAGAAGATGATGTTTATATGCATCCATATCTTCAAGCAAGTAAAGACTTTTTGTCAGGTATCGAAATTGACCCTGACATATGTTTCTAACAAAAAAAACCCGATACATTTGTATCGGGTTTTTTTATTTAATTAACATCTAAGGTATCCAGTGTAGCAGGATCTGGCTCTACAAATGGTGTGTATTCAAATTCAATACGCTTAAACGGATACATTAAATCATCGTAATCATTTAAGTATTGCTTTAGTACCATTTGGCTATGTTCCAAATAATATACTTCTAAAATATCCTCTCCTAATACCAATTCATTGTCTGCTTTTCTTTCCCAAGCAACTCTCTCAAAATCAAGTGTATCATATATTATTGAGCCATCAGCAGGGTCAATTAATGGAGTTCCTATAAACCTATTAATAGAATCATCGGTTCCGATTTCCAGCAAATGAATAATTCCTTCATCTAGATCATCTACAAGTATAGTATCCAAAATATCATCTCCTAAAAATAAAAACGAACGTTGAGTATTTAATTGCCAATTGTTATGAATCTTTTGCCCAAAGGTTGGGATATCATCTTTAACACATGCACCTAATGAAAAGATAAAAAATAATAAACCGAAAATACGGATGAATTTTTGCATAGCTTTATTTGAGTTTAACATAACTGTCTTTGACAGTTATCTGTAACAAATATAATAAATTTCACTATCCAAAAAAGACAATATGCCTAAAGCACAAAAAAGCTTTCTATATAAAATACTTAAGGCTGCCATTATACCCTTTTTATTATGTGCTATAATGATCGGTATAAAACTTTTGGAAGAACACTTTAATACCTCATGGTATCAATACGGACTTTACCCAAGAAGATTTGAAAATTTACGAGGTATCATCTTCTCGCCCTTTCTACATGGTGACTATAACCACCTATTTAACAATGTTACTGGGTTTTTTAGTCTTTCCTTCATGGTATTCTTTTTCTTCCCAAAAAATGGTATTAAAATAATGCTTTTATCTTGGTTCATTACTGGAATGATGGGCTGGATCGGTAGTAGAACCAATTATCATATTGGAGCAAGTGGTTGGCTTTATGCTTTGGCGGCCTATCTAGTATTTAATGGGATTTTCACTAAAGACAAGAAAACATCTGCACTAACCCTTATTGTATGTATGTTTTATGGAGGTCTTATTTGGGGAATTTTCCCCATGCCAGATAGTCTAAGAATATCATGGGAAAATCATCTTTTTGGAGCAATAACTGGGATCTTTTTAGCCTACCAATTACCATCAGTAATAACCAAAATTCAGACCAAATATTCCTGGGATAAGGAAGCTGAAATTTTAGAATCTTTGCATGGAATTGATGTAAACTACGAAGAAATCATCCCTCGAGAACAAGATGAAATTACATATTTTATTAAAAAATGATCAACTATCATAACAAAAGTTAATAAATAATTAAAAAAAACACAACCATACAAACTACTATATACAAAAGGATTAAGCACAAAACACACCTATGTGAAAATGTGGTTTTATAATTTTTTGAAACAAATAATTGCTTTTGTCAATAAATAAATTCTACATTTGTAACCTACAAAGACACAAGATGATAAACAATGTGGTAAATAATAATTGGTGGTGGTGCTACACAACGAAAAGTTGGTGGTAACACGGCCTATTATATAAACCCAAGATCTTATAAATACTTGATTGTTTAATTCTAAAGCCTACCGCACCAGCGGTAGGCTTTTTTTTTTCCAAAAAACTCATGTTTAATAAAAACACACCTAGTCAATACTGTCTATTGGCTGCAGACACCTTAACACCTGTTTCAATTTATCTAAAATTACGAGATCAATTTGCAAACAGCATCATTCTGGAAAGCAGTGAATACCAAAGTAAGGAAGGCCATTACAGCTATATCTGTTGTGATCCTGTTGCACATTTTAAGGTTGAAAAAAGCCAATTAGAAATTCAATATCCAGGTCTCCCAATTGAAAAAACAGAGATCAAAAACAGTGACATGTCTACTAGACTGAGCTTGTTTTTAAAATACTTTGAAAAAACAAAAGGCTCATCAGAACTACTAAGTAATGCCGCATTTGGATATATGAATTTCGAAGCATTCAGATATGCTGACACACTAGAGCTCAAGCAGATAAAACCAAGTAACAAAAACATCCCTGATGTATTTTACCAAGTTTTTCGCTATGTATTAGTGTTTAATCATTTCACCAATGAATTGCATCTTCATAAACATTTCTATGAGGATAATGCGCCAGATTCTAGTCCAGAATTAAAGGATATTATAGCCTATATACACGGTCCAGAGAAAAACATCTACCCATTTAAAGCAGGGATGGAAATTACAAGTTCCCATTCCAATGAAACATTTGAAAAACTGGTAAAAAAAGGAATTGATCATTGTCATAGAGGGGATGTATTTCAAATTGTTCTTTCAAGGTCATTCAAAAGAAATTATCAGGGAGATGACTTCAATATTTACAGATCCTTGAGACGGATAAACCCCTCACCTTACCTCTTTTACTTTGATTTTGGAAATTTCAAATTGTTAGGCTCTTCACCTGAAGCACAGATAAAAGTAGTAGATAATGAAGCGATCATCTATCCAATTGCAGGAACGTGTAAAAGAGGAGAAAAAGCAGAAGACAAAAACTTAGAGTCTCAACTAAAATTAGACCCTAAGGAAAAATCTGAACATATGATGCTAGTCGATTTAGCCAGAAATGATTTGAACAGGGTGAGCAAAAAAGTACAGATTTCTTCTCTATTTGAAGCTCAATATTTTTCTCATGTAATTCATATGGTTAGCAAGGTTAAAGGAGCACAACTCACCAAAAATGTAGTGGATGTTAACCTTAAAACATTTCCTGCTGGGACCCTTTCTGGCGCTCCAAAATACCGAGCAATTGACTTAATTCATCAGCTTGAAAAAGAACCAAGAAGTTTTTACGGAGGATGTATTGGATTCTACACATTCCAAGGAGAAAGTAACCATGCCATTATGATAAGGACAGCGCTTTGTAAAGGGAATCAAATAACTATTCAAGCTGGAGCAGGTGTAGTTTCCATGAGTCAACCAACGAATGAACTGGAAGAAGTAAATAACAAATTGGCTGCAATGAATTCAGCCATAGAAAAGGCAGAAACAACATGAAAGTACTAGTTATAGATAATTACGATTCATTCACTTTCAATTTAGTTGCTCAATTGGAACATTTTGGAGCAGATATCAAGGTAGTCAGAAACGATAAGATAACGGCCTTCGAGGCCATGGAATATTCTCACATACTGCTTTCTCCAGGTCCTGGCATTCCCGATGAGGCTGGTAATCTAAAGGATATTATTCGTCACTGCTCACCTAATAGTAAAATCCTGGGAATATGTCTTGGCCATCAAGCGATAGCTGAAGTTTTTGGTGGTGAAATTGCTCAATTAGAAAAGGTTTACCATGGCGTAGAATGTGAGATAAACATAAATCAAAAGGAGAGCATTTTCAAGGATTTTAATCGAAAGACAGTTGCCAGGTATCACAGTTGGTTTGTAAAGAATTTGTCAGATGAATTGATTGCCATTGCCGAGGATCATACCCAAGTTAACATGGCTCTAAAACATGTAAAATACGATGTTTATGGCTTTCAATTTCACCCTGAAAGTATTCTCACTCCAGAAGGAGATCAATTGATAAAAAACTGGTTGAATTTACCTTCTATTCGTAAGGAGCCCATCTTCAACATTAAAGAATTCTTAACAAATCCTTGATATGAAAAACTATCTAAAAATATTGGCACAAGGTAAACACCTAGACCAAAGCGAGGCAAAATCTTTGATATTGCAAATGACAAATGGAAAAACTGACCCAAATCTAATCGCTGCTATTTTGATGGCCTATCATTTAATGTCTCCGAATTTAGATGAAATAAAAGGATTCAGACAAGGGCTTTATGAACGAACAGAAATTATTGACCTCTCATCCTATAACCCTATGGATATGTGTGGGACTGGTGGGGATGGCAAGGATACCTTGAATATCTCAACCTTAGCTTCATTTGTAGCTTCATCTTGTGGAATACCCATAGCAAAACATGGAAATTATGGTTCGAGTTCTGTTTGTGGCTCGTCCAATGTTTTGGAGTATTTAGGGTATAAATTCAAGAAGGATTCCGAAGCGCTTAATGCTGAAATGGATGCAAACCAAATATGCTTTATCCACGCTCCACTGTTCCATCCATCACTAAAAAATGTGGCAACAATAAGAAAGGCATTAGGCATAAAAACCCTCTTTAACATACTTGGTCCACTGGTAAATCCATGTCAGCCAAAAATACAATCCAGTGGAGTCTTTAACCTAGACACCATGAGACAATACCATTATCTACTTCAGGATACGCATGAAAAACATTGTATAGTACATAGTATGGATGGTTATGATGAAATATCGCTTACAGGTAAATTCAAACTACTCAGCTCAGGTGGAGAATTTGTTTTTCATCCAAATGATTTAGACCTATCCATTGTTCAACATCAGGACATAAGAGGAGGTACATCCATCAAGGACTCTGCAGCTATGTTCATCAAAGTTCTAAAAGGAAAAGGGACCACAATGCAAAATAGTGTAATTGCTATTAATGCTGCAGTTGCCATGCATTGTTATGACCCTAGTAAAACAATTCAAAGCTACCATGAAAATGCCCTTGAATGTATTTTAAGTGGTAAGCCATATACACAACTTACAAAAACGATTAACCAATGAATATCCTAGATAAAATATGTCAGCAAAAGCAAAGTGAGCTAATAGAAAAGAAATTGCTCTACCCTACTGCTTTATTAGAAAGAAGTAAATTTTTTGAAACAAGTCCTGTTTCCCTTAAAACGTATGTGCAAAGAGAGGATAAAAATGGAATTATTGCAGAAATAAAGAGGAGGTCTCCATCCGAAGGTTGGTTAAAACAGTATGCTGATATTGAAACATTGAGCATTTCTTATATGCAGGCAGGAGCCTCGGCATTATCCATTTTAACGGACAAAATAAATTTTGGAGGTTCCAATGAAGATCTATCTACAGCACGAGAATTCAATTACTGTCCTATCCTTAGAAAGGATTTTGTACTAGATGAATATCAAATTATTGAAGCTAAGAGCATCGGGGCCGATGCTGTATTGCTCATTGCAGCAATACTCTCTCCAAAGAAAACAAAAGCATTGGCCCAGTTCGCTCGATCCTTAGGGTTAGAAGTACTATTGGAAATTCATACTGAGGAGGAATTAATTCATTTAAATGAATACATATCCATAGTAGGTGTAAACAATAGAAATCTGAATACTATGACTACGGATATCCGACAAAGTATTCAGCTTGCTCCACTTTTACCGAAGGAACTATGTACCATCTCTGAGTCTGGGATAAATAATGCGAATGATATCCAATTACTGAGAAAGTATGGATACAATGGTTTTTTAATTGGAACATCATTCATGAAACAAAATGAACCTGGATTCGCCTGTAAACAACTTGTCGAAAAACTAAAATCTACAAACAATGTTCATCAAAATATGCGGGCTTAATCAGCCAAAAAATATAGGTCAGCTTGCAAAAATGAACTTCAACCTTTATGGATTTATTTTTGTAGATAGTTCTCCAAGAAATGCCAAGGCCTTACTAAAATCTGAAATACAACAGATTGATAGAAACAAAAGAGTAGCTGTTTTTGTAAATAAACCAGCAAATGAAGTACTATCCATTTGTCATCATTATGGGATAGACCACATTCAATTGCATGGGCAAGAAACCCCATCGGATTGTCAATTATTAAAGTCAGCAGGGCTAAAAATTATTAAAGCATTTTCTATTTCCCGAGAATTCGATTTTAAAGAAACAACGCCCTATGACGGTAAGGTAGATTATTTCCTATTTGATACTGCTGGAAAATCAGCTGGAGGGAATGGCTATAGTTTTGATTGGAACCTAATTGAACAATATACCGGTACTACCCACTTTATATTATCCGGAGGACTTGGGCTGGAAAACCTATCAGAGGTTCAACGTTTCCAACATACGTTATTAGCAGGATTTGATTTCAACAGTAAACTTGAAATTTCACCTGGACTGAAGGACCTTGAAAAGTGTCAACAAATTAAATTAAAACCCTAAAATATGAAAGCAGATAAAAACGGGTTCTATGGTGAATTTGGCGGAGCCTTTATTCCCGAATTATTGTACAAGAATCAGCAAGAGTTGATGGAAGCCTATATCCCGATACTAAATAGCGCCTCCTTTAAAAATAAATACGAACAATTACTTAAGGACTATGTAGGAAGACCAAGCCCACTTTATTTTGCTCAAAACCTATCAAGCCATTTTGGTTTTAAGATTTACTTGAAAAGAGAAGATCTTAACCATACAGGATCCCATAAAATAAATAATAGCCTGGGTCAAGCGCTTATGGCTAAGGAAATGGGGAAAACCAGAATTATTGCAGAAACAGGAGCCGGTCAACATGGGGTTGCTACAGCAACAGCCTGTGCTTTGTTGGAATTGGAGTGCATTGTGTATATGGGGGAAAAAGATGTCTATCGCCAATCTCCTAATGTGAAAAGAATGCAAATGTTGGGAGCAACAGTTATCCCAGTAAAAAGCGGGAGTAAAACACTAAAAGACGCGACAAATGAAGCAATTAGAGATTGGATAAATAATGCAGAAAATACCTTTTATATAATCGGATCTGTTGTAGGAAATCACCCCTACCCAGATTTAGTTGCAAGGTTGCAATCTGTAATTAGTAAAGAATTAAAGGAACAAATAGAAGATCCTGATTTTATAGTTGCATGTATTGGTGGTGGTAGTAATGCTATGGGTGCATTTTACCATTATATAGACAATCCAAAAGTCAATCTAATTGGAGTAGAGGCGGCAGGTCACGGCTTGTATTCTGGGAAAACGGCTGCTGCATTAGCTGCTGGAAGACCCGGTGTTCTACACGGTAGTTTAACCTATTTGATGCAAAATTCAGATGGCCAAATTACCGAACCTCATTCTATAAGTGCTGGATTAGATTATCCCGGTATCGGTCCCCAACATGCGGAGCTATATGAAAGTGGAAAAGCTAAATATTACAGTGTTACAGATAAAGAAGCTATTCAAGCAGCTTTTCTATTGATGTCTAAAGAAGGAATTATTCCTGCATTGGAATCAGCACATGCTCTGGCATATTTGGAAAAAATGAACCTAGCACCCAATCAATCCGTAATAATTAATCTAAGCGGTAGAGGAGATAAGGATCTTGATACTTATCTGAGTCACCAAAAAGACGTCCAACATGAGTATTAAAAACGCACTCGATCAACTTTTTAGTCATAAATCTGAACAGATTTTGAGTCTATTTTGTACTGCTGAATATCCTCAAAAAGGAGATACAAGAAAACTTCTAGATCATTTATATAAGGCTGAGGTAGATATGATAGAACTAGGTATCCCTTTTAGCGATCCAGTAGCAGATGGGAACACCATTCAGGAAGCCAATGCTATAGCGCTATCGAATGGTGCAAATCTGAAAATGATTTTAGATAGTTTATCTAAGCAAAACCTGGATTCAAAGCCGATACTTCTAATGGGATATTTAAATCCTTTCCTACAATATGGTATAGAAGAACTTTGTAAAAGATGCAATGAAATTGGAATTGCAGGCCTTATCATTCCCGATTTACCACCAGAACTATTTTGTTTAAAATACGAATCAATCTCTGAAAAATATGGGGTTCATTTTATTCATTTAATTAGCCCAGAAAGTAGCGATGATAGAATTCGTTTTATTGATGCTATTAGCACCGGATTTATCTATGCTGTTTCATCGAATAGTACGACTGGCAATGAACAAAAAGGAAATAATCAGGCATTTTTAGAGAGGATTAAAGCGTCTAAACTAAAAAATAAAGTCCTGCTTGGTTTCAATATCAGAAATCATTCTGATTATGCTTTGGCTTGTCAATATACCAATGGTACAATCATTGGAAGCCAATTTATAAGACACCTGAACGATAATGGCCTATCAAAAGTATCTGTAGACCAATTTGTTAACAGCATAAAATATGCACAAATCCATTCTCTATGATAATTCAAGTTCAACAACAAGCCACTGCTTCACAAATTGAAGCCATTACATCAGCGTTAAAGGAAATGGATATTAATGCAAAATTTCTTAAGACTCAAAAGGCAAAATATATCATTCCTTTAAGCAAATCATTCCCAGATATTCGGAAAATTGCCCAATTACCATATGTCCAAGATGTACATAGATTAACAGATAATTACAAATTGGTTTCAGCCAAATGGAAGATAAAACCATCCATTGTTAGTCTCAATAATGGAACTCAAATTGGAGCAAATTCAAAGGTCCTGATTGCCGGTCCATGTTCACTAGAAAATGAAGCACAAATTGAATCGGTAGCCCAGCAATTAGTGAAGTCCAACATTACAATTATGCGTGGTGGGGCATTCAAACCAAGAAGCTCTCCGTATTCATTTAGGGGCCTAGGATTGGATGGATTAAAAATGATGCATGAAATATGTGCTCCAAAAAATATTGCAATCATTACTGAGATAATGGACGCCAAGCACATTGAAAAAATGTACCCTTATGTTGACATTTTTCAAGTTGGAGCCAGAAACTCTCAAAATTTCGATTTACTAGATGCGCTAGGGAAAACGGATAAACCTGTTATGATAAAAAGAGGAATAAGTGGAACCATTGAAGAATTGCTTCAATCAGCGGAATATGTCTTTAGTGGAGGGAATGAAGAAATAATATTGTGTGAAAGAGGTATTAGAAGTTTTGAAACGGCTTATAGAAATACCTTCGATATAAACGCGATTCCCATATTACTTGAAAAATCACACTTACCAGTAATTGCAGATCCATCACATGGGATAGGAATACGAAGACATGTTCCTGCCATTACAAAGGCTGCTTTGGCCGCTGGAGCTCACGGAGCAATTATAGAGGCACATCCACAGCCAGAACTTGCTGTTTCAGATGGTGCACAGTCATTAAACTTGGAAGAGCTGGAAGATTTAGCCAAAGAGATATCCTTGATCTTTTGACTATTACTAAAAAAAAGAGGCTATATCCCCAAGATAAGCCTCTTTTTAATTTAACTGAAAAAATTCAGCTAAATAGAAATGAAATCACCTTCATTTCAACCAAATAATTTATTATTAGGATTAAAATTATTTTATTATAAACAACTATTAATATTAATTTTTAACTATTTTTCACATAACTATATACATATATCATTCCAAACTATGTTTTCTGGATAATCCTTATCTTGTAATAAGAATTCAAAACCCCATCAAGTCAGGTATAGCAAAGAATTAAAGCAATAATAAATTATGAAATTAAATTTTTCTGGTGTAAGCATTTTATTTCTATTCTCATTCATTTTGTGCAGTTGTAGAATAGACCCTTTAGTCTTAGAAGATTATAATGAAGAAGGTATCCCTTGCGATCCAGATATCGTCTACTTTGAAAAGGAGATACTTCCCCTACTACAATCCAATTGTGCTCAAAGTGGCTGCCACGATGAAATAACGGCTGAAGATGATGTTATTCTTACAAACTATAAGGATATTATTGAAACAGCAGATGTAGAAAAGTTTGATGCCAATGAATCAGATCTCTTTGAAGTTCTGATAGATGGTGAGATGCCACCAGCTCCGGCTAATTTATTATCCTCTGAACAAATTGCATTAATAGGGGATTGGATTAACCAAGGCGCTAAAAATAATAACTGCGATGATTGTGACACCACCAATACATCCTTTATGGTAGCTATATACCCTATTATTCAAACACATTGTGAAGGATGCCATAGTGGTAGTACTCCACAAGGAGGAATTTCTATCACTAATTATAATCAAATAGAGGGTCTAGCCGCAAACGGACATTTATTGGGGGTAATTGATCATGAACCTAGCTATACTCCGATGCCCTATAATTTACCAAAACTTGGTACTTGTGAGATTAATAAAATTAAAACTTGGATAGCGAATGGAGCGCAAAATAACTAAGCCAATTTAGTACGCGAATAAATAGATCGAGGATAACCCAATAACGTCAATCCAGATTTTTCCAATTCTCTCAAGGCATCTTTGGCTATCCATTGAGCAGCTGGATGATCAATTTCTAGTATTTGTTTTGAAGTTTCTATAGCCTTAGCATGAAGGTCTATATTGCGTTTTCCTATATTTCGTAAAGCCCAATTAACCGCTTTCTTTACATATATTCGATTATCATTAGATCCTTCAATCAGTATCGGTAAAAATTGTTCAAATAGAGCATTACTGGCCTTTTTGTCTGCAAAACCATAGGAAGCCATAAGCACAAAACCGGCTCTTTTCTCAAATTCATTAGTTCGATTAACCCATTCCAGGGCCTTTTCTACTGCACAATCACTTTTAGATATTAAGCCCATACAGAAGGAATCACAAATTTCCCAAGTATCGAATGCTTGGATCCATTTATCAGCCAATTCACTGGTAATAGATTTAGGAGAAAAAACTTTACTGGCTAAAATCCTAGCTTCATAAATACCCGAGTCGAAAAGTTGCAAAGCTAAGGTATCGTTATTTCCTATTTCCTTAGCCAACACCTTTAAATCCGAATGATAGATTCCTAAGGAATTGGAGGTATTAATACCAAATTTTTTAGCCTTGAATTCAACCTTCTCTGGATTAGCCAAACCTTGTAGGCGCTCCATCACTCTTCTATAATCCATCCTCTAAAATCTATTTAACAAAACCTGTTTTACCATCACTCTTTCTAGGGATTGTTGAAGCATTCCCATCCCTATTAGCCTGATAGTGCGGTGACAATATTTCTATTTCTGCCTGATTAAAGGAATCTTGTAAATTTTTATTCAAATTCGAATAGATCTGAGGTAATTTCCCCGCCTGATCCGTATAAGCATTCACTTCATAGGAGACATTGAAATCGTTCAACGCTTTTTGTAATACAAATGGTTCAGGTTTTTCCAATATCCCTTCAGTCGCTCTTGCAGCTGATAACATGGCCCTATGTACATGCGGCCATGGAACATCATAACCAATCGTTAAGGTTATATGAACGAACACTCCTTTTTGTAAAGCATCTGAACTATAATTAATTATTTTACTTTCTACAATGGTCTTATTCGGTATGGTGATATCCTCATTCTTTGCATTACAAATTCTAATGACTAATAAATTCTTTCCGATAACTTTCCCTGTAGTATCTCCAACCTTTATTACATCTCCAATAATAAAAGGTCTCATATAAATAATCATAAATCCCCCTACTGCATTTGCAACAATGGAAGTTGAACCAAGAGATAAAAGAACACCTAGGAAAATAGATACCCCTTGAAAGGCAGCCGATCCTGACCCTGGTAAATAAGGGAAAATTATTACAAGGGTAAACAACCAAATTGAAAAACGTAATAAATTAAAAGTTGGTTTTGCCCATTCCGTATAAAATCCTGGAATTCTTAATTTCTTTTTTTCTACCTCTTTGGTTAAAAATCCAAGAACACCGATTAATTTTCGAACTACAAAAACAATCAATACAACCATGAATAAATCTGGAAGATAGGCTAAAAGAGAAAAGGCCATATGCTGCAGGGGTTCAAGAATAAATCCAATAAGCTGCTCAGCGATTCCTTTTGTCCAAGGGAAAATGCTAAAAAGTAACGGAAGCCATAGATAAACTATCACTATAAGGATAAAAATCCTTATCACTTTTATAGCTGCAATTATTACACGTTCGAGATATTCAGGCGTTAATAAATCGTAATTATTAATTCGAATTCCTTTCACCTTTTGCGAAAGAAGAACACCTGCTTTTCCATAAAGCCACTTGAAAAATCGATTGACAAAATAAATTACCATTACCAAGCCCAAGATTGCTAGTAAGGCTAAAAGTCCATCGTAAATATATTCATTGATATTAAAATCCAAATCATCCATAGTATCGAATTATTACGATTGTAGTCAATTAAAAATAATAATTAATTAAGGAATCTACACTACTATTTCAATGAGTTTCGGAAAATGAAAATATAATAGAACACAAAATAAAAAGGCTCCATCATAAAATAATGGAGCCTTTAGGAGTAAATCAATAATACGTTTTATATGCAGAAAACAAATATGTATAATTTAACAACCCTTTAAAGTTATTTACTCCCAGTCCAATAATCTCTTTTGTCCTTCTAACTGTTGTATTTCAGTAATATCTTGAGACATCTCCAAAACGCCTTTATAATTATTTTCCTTATCTCGAATGGCAAAATATCGAATGTGTATTTTCCGATCCTTGAAATTAATCCAAAACTCAGCAGTATCTTTTGTTCCCTTCTTAAACTCCTCAAGAATGGTCAGTACCATTCCTACACTTTTTGGTGGATGACAAAAACGAACTTCTCTTCCAATAATCCCAGCACTCCTAGGGAATACCCTATCCTCTCCTCTATTGTAAAAAACCACTTTATCATTCTCATCTACATAGGTTAAATCTAGGGGGATAAATTTTAACATCCAGTTCACCTGTTCAGGGGACAAATACCCTTCATCATAGTGGAATTTTCCTTCAGTTTCAAAAGGTAAAGTTCTTGCCACTTTGTCCTTCGACGGATGGATATAATCTTCTTTTGCAGGATAGGTAACGGGGGCATCTATTAATGCCCAACCTATTTCTTCATCACCAGAGCGCATATCCTTCCAATCTGATTCAGTAAGTAATGAAAAGGAAGTAGGAAACAATCGAATATCTTCTATGTGCATTAATCGATTTATTCCTTGAATTAAGAAATCCAATAACGGAGGTAAATCCGCAAATTCTCGACTGTTTATTTTATCGTGAATATTTCTAATCTGCTCTCTTAAGGTATCATGAAAAGACCACATTCCCTGGCTTGGGCCATGCCAATCATGTTTTTCTAGATAAGGGAACAATTGATTTTCTTTCCTTCGAAACCTCTTTTCAATTTCACAAAGTTGATTGAATAAATTATAAAATTGCTGGTAATCTTTTAAAATATTCACCCCTTGCAATTCACCCAATACGTCATGAATTTTCTCTCCCTCTTCGTAATACACTTTTAACGGATGACCAGCTTTCAACTCGGTCACCTTTTCCATAAATAATTCCATACTATGCCAAGACTTTTTCATCAACCAATTCCAATACCTCCAAAATCTCTTCTTGAATGGCTATTCCTTTATTCTTATTGTACCACTTTTGTAGGCCAATTTTAAAATTTTCATCTATCTTTCCGTGCTCCGCTTTATAGGCTTTCACCATCTCTACAGCTTCCTGTGGACGTGCTCCCCACTCCCCAACTATACGGTCTTCATCCCTATCAATTATTAATAATTTAGGAATGGCTCTACCTCCATTTGACAGGAATTCGTCCATTAAACCTAAATTTTCATCTCTAAGAAGAATTTTCAAATTTATTTGATAAGAGTTTGCAGCAATCTTCGCAATGACTGGAACTATTTGTGATGCATCAGCACACCAGCTTTCAGCCAATAATAAAAAAGTATAATTACCTGATAATTCCAATAAACGTAAATTAATAGTCTGTAATAAATCGACCTTCTTATCGATTCGATCCATCCTTTTTACATTTAATGAAGTATAGTGAGCTCTTTCTTCAGTATCCTCAACCGCAGTAGATCTACCTTCCAATTGTAAGGTATCAATCAGATTTCTATATGATTCGTAGCTTATCCCTTTCGATATAAATTCTTTCAAAAACTCTCCTGTAATAGCCATATCTTTCTTTTTGCGTTATGATCTAATCATCTTGTTTAAATGATAGGACAAATTTACACAGGGATAATGAGTTATAACATGATAAATGTTACATTAAAAGACCTTTTTATCCTTTATTAACAAAGAATTTCATTTTTAGGCAAAAAAAAAGCCGTTCTAAAGAATAGAACGGCTCGATAAATTATTTGGTAATTAAATACTTAACAACTGTTTATGCCAACTATTTTGAACTGGAACTTCCCAGTTATAGTCTAAATCTTTCTTACTTTCAACCATATTATTAAACACAATGGTTTCTTTATTCGCAACACCGGAAGTCAATAGTGCCTTAAACTCGTTAATTGGACAAGCATCCAATTTCCCGTTCAATCTGTAAGCAATATTCAATCTATCAAATAGACTTACAGCAAATTTTTGCTCAATTTCTTTAATCAATCGAACAGAACTATCAATAGAACAACCGGATGCCTTCAAGTTAGATTCATCAGCAGACAGCATAATAAATTGACCATATTTGATTTGAAAAGAGGTTGGTAAGGCTTGACCATGCACTTCCCACACTTCACAAAAACGTTTCAATAAATCATTAATTTCTAGCTGCTCTTCTTCAGTGAAAATTCTATTTGCTTGGTAAATCCAAAGCCTACTTTCACTATTTAGCGATTCAAATGGAATATACATAACTTATAAGTCTTGTGCTTGGGCGATCATTTCAGCAAGATCCAATACCTCAACATCTCCTTCTCTTTCTTTACTTTTTATACCATCTGTCATCATTGTATTACAGAATGGACATCCTGTAGCAATGATATCAGCTCCGGTTGACAATGCTTCTTCAGTACGTTCAACATTGATGTCTTTAGCTCCTTTTTCAGGTTCTTTAAACATTTGAGCTCCACCTGCACCACAACATAAACCATTGGTACGGCAACGCTTCATCTCCACCAATTCAGCATCCAGCTTCTGCATTAAGCTTCTAGGGGCATCATAAACATTGTTTGCTCTACCTAAATAACAAGGATCGTGGAAAGTGATCTTTTTACCTTTGAAAGCACCGCCTTGAATTGTCAGGCTTCCATTTTCTATCAATTCCTGGATCAATTGTGTATGGTGTACCACTTCATATTCACCACCTAATTCAGGATACTCATTTTTGATGGTATTAAAACAATGTGGACAGGTTGTGACTATTCTTTTTATTTCATAAGCATTTAGAACTTCAATGTTCATCATAGCTTGCATTTGAAATAAGAATTCATTCCCTCCTCTTTTCGCGGGATCTCCAGTACAGGATTCTTCAGTACCTAAAACAGCATAAGATAAACCTACTTGATGAAGAATCTTAACAAATGCCTTTGTAATTTTCTTTGCACGGTCATCGAAACTTCCTGCGCACCCTACCCAAAACAACACATCTGGTTGCTTTCCTTCAGCGGCCATTTGGGCCATTGTTGGTACTATTATCTTTTCTTGCATCTTATTTCAGATCTAAATCAATTATTCTTCTTCAGCCCAGTTCAATCTATCTGCCGCTGGCATTTGCCATGGAGCACCATTGTTCTCTACATTCGTAAACATCATGTTTAGTTCAGTAGGTGCAGAAGACTCCTCCATTACTGCATATCTTCTTAAATCCAAAATGATTGATAATGGATCAATATTTACTGGACAAGCCTGCGTACATGCATTACAAGATGTACATGCCCATATCTCTTCTCTAGAAATATAATCATCTATCAAAGATTTACCATCTATATAATCCGCTCCATGCTTGTCTAAGTTTGAACCTATTTCTTCAATTCTATCACGCGTATCCATCATTATCTTACGCGGAGATAATTCTTTACCCGTAATATTAGCAGGACATTCTGAAGTACATCTACCACACTCTGTACAGGTATAAGCATTAAGTAACTGTACCCAGTTTAAGTCTGTAGCATCTTTGGCTCCAAAGACACCAGCATCCTCTTCTCCTCCAGCATCGGCTGCGAAAGGATCTGCAGTAGGATCCATCATCATTTTCACTTCTGAAGTTACTGCTTCCATATTTGTAAACCTTCCTTTAGCCTCTAGATTACTATAGTAGGTATTTGGAAAGGCAAACATTATATGAAGGTGCTTTGATACTATTATATAGTTTAAAAATCCAAATATTCCTATGATGTGGAACCACCAAGTAATTCGCTCAACAGCAAATACAGAATCATCCGTCAACCCTGAAAATATAGGCTGAATAAATTCACTTACAGGAAAGGAACCTGCAGTCACATAATGCCCAAATCCTCTTGCCTGAAGAACAGCGTCAGAGGCATTCATAGTCAACAATGCAGACATCAAAACAATTTCGAAAATAAGGATTAAATTGGCATCCGATTTTGGCCAGCCACTCATTTCTTTCATTCCAAAACGTTTGATATTGATAACGTTTCTTCGTACCAAAAAGATAGCACAAGAAACCAACACCAATAATGCCAGCACTTCAAAACAAGCTATTAAAGTATCATAGGTGCCCCCTAAAACAGAAAACAATCTATGCGTTCCAAATAAACCATCCAAAACGATTTCTAATACTTCAATATTGATAATAAGAAAACCAGCGTAAACCAATATATGTAAAAAGCCAGCGATAGGTCTTGTCACCATTTTCCCTTGTCCTAGAGCAACTCTAAACAAGGTGTACCAACGCTTACCCGCTTGGTCTGTTCTATCAACATCTCTTCCTAATAAAATATTCCTCCTAATGCGCATTAAATTCTTACCAAAAAGACCGAATGCTCCTAAAAGGATAACTAAAAATATAAGGTTAGGTACTCCCATAAATTGTCTATTACTTTTTACTTATCTTTTTTTCCAAATACAGAAAAATGAACATAACGCTTAGGGTTTTCTTGCAGATCAATCAAGAGCTTCTCAAGCTCCTTAGTTGAGTTCAGCATGTTCTCATACAGACCTTCATCTGTAATTAACTGCCCCATAGTTCCATCTCCATTACTAATCCCTTCCAATAAGTCATTCAGATTCCTTGAAGAAGTTTGAAATTCTGTGACTAATTTATTCAAGCCGTCTGCATTTACAGAATCAACTTTCCCTTGAATACTTTTAAATACTACATTAGCACCTTCTGCTGTCGTTTTCAGAGCAACACTTAGATCATTAAAATTATCTAGTGATTGACTTATTTTGCCATTCATCCCAGCCAATTCAACATTCAATCTATCAGAAGTTATTTTAATAGATTTGAGAGTTTTATCAAAACCAGCAATAAACGCTTCCATTTTTTCTGAAAATGGCATAAGATCATTTTTCAAATCAGCCAAAACGCCATTCGCCACTTCCGACTTTAACGTATCTCCCAAAGACAACATTTCTTTAGAATCTCCAAGCTTTAAATCAATCCCCTTAGAGCCCATGAAATCCATATCTATAATTTGAGCACTTGAGTTTTTAGGGATTTGAAACTTAGTCTCTAGATTTATGCTAACCAATACCTCGGCTTTGGAATTCCCCATTAGTTCAACACCAACAACTTGCCCTACACTCAAGCCACTTATCCGTACTGGATTCCCTTCCTTTAAATTATCTACACCATCATAGATAGCATAAACTATTTGGCTATTTTTAAAAGGGTTGTTCCCTTTTACGAATTTAATTCCAAAGATTAGGCCTACTAGGGCTACCAAGGAAACAAAGCCAATTAACATTTCTTTCTTAAATCTCACTTTCTATAATATTAGTTCGACGTACAAATGTAACCAAAAATACCCTATTTATTCAGTAAAGCTCTTGCCTCACTTAGTGTCTTTTTTTGCCCCTTGTACATCCCAACAATGAAACAATCCATAAATCCTTTATTTTTAGCATCTTCCTTTAGCGTATCCGCTTCTTTTAAAGAATTTGTTTTACCATAAATGTACTTTATTAATCCATTTTCCATAAAAGGAACAATTGGATTTAGGCCTGCAAATTCACTAGAATGGGCTTTCCCCTGCGATGAAAATATTTGAACGCCGTAGAATACACCTAAATCATTTCGATCATCATAGGTAACGGCTGTTGCTTTCGGTGTATTCGGTGTAGGTTCCTCCTCCTTGATAACAAGATCTTCCGGCTGGATCTTTTCAATTGTTTTATCGGTATTATCTACGGCTGGTCCTATTACCAACTCAGATTTAGCTTTCACCTGCTGGACTAGTGCATCTTGTTCCACTTTATAATCTCTAAAAGCCCTAAAAATAGCGGAAGCCATATAATCTTGTCCCTTTTCTGTATTCAGAAAATCTTCTTCCTTCTTATTCGTTAAAAAGCCCAATTCAACCAACACTGCGGGCATACTCACACGTGCAGTCACCCAAAGAGGTTGCTGCTTGACCCCCCTATCAGTTCTACTTACCCTTCTACGGAATTGATCTTGAATCTTACTAGCTAAAGATAAACTTTGTTCTCTGTAGGTGCTTTGATACAATAATAAGGTGTAAAAGGAATCTTCATCCTTCGGGTTAAAATTGTCATAATTGGTTTCGTAATTCTCTTCTTTTAGGATTACAGCATTTTCTCTAATTGCAATTCTATTTTCACCTTTCTTCTTGCCTCCTCCCAAAACTAATGAGGAACATCCATGTGCACTTTCTTTTCCAAAGGCATCACAATGAATTGAAATAAACAGATCCGCCTTAGCTTTATTAGCCATACGGGTTCTTTCACCTAAAGTAGGATACACATCCGTTTTCCTGGTATAAATCACCTCTACATTCTCAATATATTTCTCAATATATCCACCAACTTTCAATGCGACTTTTAAAGCTATATCCTTTTCATTACTTTTATACCGACCCGTTCCCAAATTCCCGGGGTCTTTACCACCGTGACCTGGGTCAATTACAATTCTTTTTATTGTTGAGCTTATTTCCTGCGCTTCTGAATAGAAAACAATGAATGTGAAGATCAAAAAATAAGGAAGGAAAAAATTTTTCACAATAAGATGATATTTTTAGTTAATTTTGGGCAAAATTTTGCTTACAATATACTGAAATTACAGCCAATCCGTTGAGAGAACTGTAATAGCTAGTATAAAGTAACCTTTGTTTTAGGTATATAACAAAAATAGCATATTTCAATTTGTACACAAATTTGATTAAAAGTCATTTCTATATCAGACTCCTTTTAGGAGTATTCTTTCTGAATTCCGCTTTCTGCCTAGCACAGGAGACGGAGAAAAAGGGAACTTCAAAATCTGGGGTTGAAGAAAAAATCAACTACGATGCTAAGGATTCTATAATTAGTTATCCAGATCAAGAAGTTATTCACCTATATAATGAAGCGGAAGTTACCTTTGGTGATTTCAAACTAAACGCTGGATTTATAGCTATAGACCTTAAAACAAACACCGTTTTCGCGAAAGGCGTACTTGATACCAACTTACAAATCGTACAAAAACCTGTCTTTATTCAAGGACAAGATGAATTTAAAGCTGACTCATTACGTTTTAACATCCAAACTAAAAAAGGGAAAATCTATTCTCTAAAAACAGAGGAAAGTGATGGCTTTATTGTTGGGAAAGAAATTAAAAAACTCCCTAACAACTCTTTATATTTAAAGGATGGAACATTTACCACCTGTAACTTAGACACTCCACATTTCTATATAAAAACTAACAAGATAAAATACACCTCAGATAAAAAGATCATAACTGGGCCGGCTCATCTTGTAATTGAAGATTTACATACCCCCTTATTCATACCTTTTGGTTATTTCCCATTAGGAAATGAAAAATCCGTTGGTATTGTTTTACCGAATTATGGATTCAACGCTAGGCAAGGGTATAGTTTGAATAATCTTGGACTTTATGTTGGAATTAGTGACTATTGGGACAATAAATTAACAGGAACATTTTACACCAACGGTAGTTATATTTTAGAGAACAACTTCAATTATGCCAAGCGTTACAAATATAACGGGGATTTATTTTTGAAGTATGCAAAAAATATAGGAACTACAAATGGCACTGATCTTAATTACAAAATTATTTGGAACCATAGACAAGATACAAAAGCCAATCCTTTCGGAAGACTTACAGCGGATGTCGACTTTGGATCAAGTAATTTCAATTATTTCAATTCAAGTAACTTAAATACACAGTTACAAAATGAATTAACCTCAAGTGTAAATTATACAAGAAACTATTTTAATAATTTCTTAAAAACTTCCTTGACAGCCAAACACAGACAGAATACAGGTAATAAAATTGTGAATTTAACTATTCCAGAATTAACTGTAAATACACAAACCATCTACCCTTTTAGGAGTAAAACAAAGAAAACGACAAAGGGGAAATTTTGGAATGACATCCGTATAACACCACAACTAACAGCTAAAAGCACCTTGACTGCTACAGATAGCACCTTATTTGAGCAAGACACTTGGAAGGATCTTAAAAGCACTGTAAAATATAAAGTACCAGTTGGACTAAGTTTAAATTTATCTGATAAATTCTCAATATCCCCTTCTCTTAATTATAGTGGGTATGCCTACTTTGAGAAGTTCGATTATGAATGGAACAGCAATACCAATAGTTTAGATACGACTGTTAACAACGGTTTCTACCATTTGTATGACCTTAAAGCAAACATTTCCTTTCGTGTGCACCCAACCATCTATGGGATGTTCCCTGTAAACAAAGGAAGAGTTAAAGCAATCCGTCATGTCATGACACCAGAAGTTTCTTGGAGTTACTCTCCAAGTCAGTTATTGGATAATAACAGATATTACCAGTATGTGCAAACAGACAGCACTGGAGAAAACTTTTCCTTCTTAAAAGATTATGGAAATGCTCCTGGAATCACAACGCCTGGAATTGCTTCTTTGGATAAAAAGCAAAATTGGGGCTCTATACAATTTGGTTTAGGGAACACCCTTGAAATGAAAATTAAGGAAAAAGGAGATACGACAAACACCTACTCAAAAGTTAAATTGCTTCAGTATTTGAATTTCAATTCTGCCTATGACATAGATGCTGATTCAATTAATTTCAGTTATATTCGTTTTGCTCTGCAATCGAAATTAGGTAAAAATTTCACCATAAACATGGATGGGAATTTTGACCCCTATCAAGTGAAAAATGGAAAACAAATAAATGAATTTACATTTGAAGCTGGTAAACTACCCGCACTAAGGGATATCGGTGCATCAATTAACTTTTCTATCGGATCTAAAAAGGCTAAAGAGCGTTTAGATGAAAAGGTAGAGAATATGGATCAAGAAGACTTGAGCTTACAAGATAGGATTGAACTGGAAAGAGTGAAATTAAGACCGAATGCCTATCTAGACTTTAATTCTCCATGGACACTTACTACCCGGTTTTCGCTTAATTATGATAATAATTTAGACGGCAGTTCAGAGATATCAAAAACCTTGAATTTCAATGGAGACGTTAACTTAACAGACAAATGGAAAATCACCTACAATAGTGGGTATGATTTCGATAATAATGATTTCTCCACAACCTCTCTAGGTTTCGTAAGGGATTTGCATTGCTGGCAAATGACCTTCGACTGGATACCAGTTGGAGCGATTCAACGTTTCAATTTTACAATTAATGTCAAGGCCAGTGTACTACAAGATTTGAAACTAACAAAAAAGAGAGATTTCTACGAATTCTAGATACAAAAAAAAGACGGTCACTGTATAGTGCCGTCTTTTTTTTGTATGATATAGTGTACCTTATGGTAAATCAAAATTATAGTTATCACTAACTCTAGGTCGAATACTCATTACTGGAATTTCCGAATTATAAATAATAGATTGAGCAGAAGATCCAACAAAGTTAGGAGTAAACTCTAACTCCTGTTGTGTCATAATTACAACTAGATCAGCATCCTTTGCCTTAGCATAATCCAAAATGGTCTTAACCAACCTGGTTCCTTTAGATCGTAATACCAATTCAGAAGAACATTCTAATCCTTTATCCGTAATATACCTCTGTACTTGACGAACAGTTCCTTTTAACCTTCTCATTTCCTCGTCATCAGAGCTATTTACTACGGATACGATATTAATTGTTGCATTCCATAATTTACCTAGCTGAACTGCATATTTTACTTTCTCCTTAGTCTCTTTCTCTAAATCCAAAGGTAAAATGATACGTTTACAACCATCGTAATGCGTTTGCCCTTTAATTGTAATTACTGGACAGTTTGCGGTACTTACAACACGAAAAGCATTAGATCCAATCAATTTTTTCTGGAACTCTTTAGGTTGTCCATTTGTCCCCATTACGATATAAGAAGCATTAATCATTTCTGACACCTCAACAACCTTTTGGTAAACTTTTCCTTTAGAGACTAAAGTGGTTACTTCTAAGTTTTCTTTCTTACGTATATTTTCTGCTAACTCTTCAAGTTTAGCTTGAGCTTTCTTCTTTAATTCAAACATTATCTCATCATTCGTGTCTCCAAAAACACGAGCAAAAAAACCTGATTCCTCAATAACACTTAAAAGTGTTAATTCTGCTCCTAACATTTTGGCCACATTCACCGCCTGTTCTAATGCAATCAAGGATTGAGAAGAAAATCCGACAGGAACTAATATTGTTTGATTTATTTGCGACATAATTTTATTTATTTTTACGGTAAAAATATACGAAAGCATGGATCAATTTGCAAACTCTGAGTTAATTTTAAATGAAAATAACAATATCTATCACTTAAACCTATCTCCTAAAGATATTGCCCACAAAATAATTACTGTAGGTGATCCAATGCGCGTTAGTCAAGTCGCTGAATTCTTTGATGAAATACTATTTTCAACTCAAAATAGAGAATTTCATACAACAACTGGAATTTACAAAAATGAGAAAATATCCGTAATCTCAACAGGAATTGGAGTAGATAATATAGATATTGTGCTTAATGAACTTGATGCACTTGTTAATATTGACTTAATCAATTGTAAACTTAAAAGTAATAAAACCTCCCTTACTATAGTGAGAATTGGCACGAGTGGCAGCTTACACCCTAAGGTACAATGTAATGATTTACTTATATCAAATTCTGCTTTTGGCTTAGATGGTTTTATCTACCATTATAGAGAAACAGACGACTTTTACACCGAAGAAGCGATCGAATTTGAGCGTTTAACAAAATGGAAGGCAAATTTTGCAAAACCCTATTTCGTTCAGGCGGATTATTCCTTATTGCAACATTTTAACAATCCAATTTTCAAAAATGGAATTACCATCACATCAAATGGTTTTTATGGTCCACAAGCTAGGTCGCTAAGAATGAAACATGATTGGAAAGTAAATTTGGAGGAATTGCCAACATTGAAAATTCACAATACTGAGATTACAAATTTAGAGATGGAAACAGCTGGAATTTATGCTTTGGCAAAATTAATGGGACACAAAGCTATTAGTTGCAATGCCATCCTTGCAGAAAGAACATCTGGTAAATTTTCATCTAATCCAACCATCACAATGAATTTACTAATCGAAGAAGTATTGGAATTACTACATTCTTTTAAAGGCTAAAGAACACGTATCAAACCTTCAAACTTTATGTAGTAATTACTATCTGTAGATAAGTCTGATTCCATATTTTCTGCATTGGCCAACCCAACGCCTGCGAAATACAATTCAGCTTTTTTAGTGATTGCATGTTGTTTCATACTTTCCATCCAAATAGCATCATATCTGTTAGGGTCTTCGGGATACTTAACATTTTTCACTATAACGAAAGATAGCTGTTTTTCTTTATAGCACACATATTGTGGATTTGTTCCCAATTCACTATTAATGGCTATAAATTCATAGCCGTTTTTTTCTAGATATTTCCCTACAATATTCATTGCAAGCCTATGCTGTTCTTGTGCTGTAATAGTTGCCATTTATTGATCGCTTAATAGGTGCAAAGTTAATCTAAACTGATGATAAAATTATACCAATAGCCAAACTTTCTCTTGCACCTATTTAATAGTAAAGATTACTTATGCAATTCTATCCACCTGTCTTTTGATTTATGATTAATATGTAATAAGTGGCCATCAAGACTATCAGGGAAATCAAGTAAAATTTGTGACTCATTTTCCACGGAATCTAGTAGTTCTATTTCGCCGTTAGGATCAACTATACTATACTTAACCAACCCTTCTAATCTTGAAATATCAATATGGATCTCATTATTCCATTTCCCCGGAGAATAATAAGCGCTTTGATTTGGTGATTCTTCCAAATTCTTTCCCATGGACACTTGAATATTCGCAATTGCAAATTCATCTCTGGAACCAGTACCTGCAATATCTCCGCTTTCCCATTTTAGAAATAAATAGGAATTTGGCTCTATTTTTAGATCATCTAGGTTTTCTTCAAAGCTAGACAAGACGAAACCATTCAAATCCCCTCCTTGATTTGATGTGTCACACATTGTAGGTATTAAGATTAATGAGTCCAAATCTCGTCCCACTGAAGTATTCCAATAGCTCGAGCGATTTTCATTGTTATTAATCCATAAATCAAATGAAAACTTTAACCCGTCAATCCGCATGTTTGAAGTGTTTTGTAATCTTAAAATAACAGCTCCAGGGCTAAAGTCTGAAGAGGTAGCCTGAACACCAAGTCCTATTTGATCTTCATTGACTTGAAAGGCATAAATCCCTCCTGAACCGACACCCCCTACAGAATATCCTCTTGCAAAATCACCAAGTTCAATAGCACAATCATCAAAAAAAATATTTCCAGAACTCATTCCTGTAACCATCCAATTCTCGGAATTCAACGCTCCCGAAATAGGGTTATTGCAAATTCCATCTCCCATAAAATCTTCAAACTGGATAAGGACATCATCACCATTTAATTTGACCTGCGCCGATAAACTAGTCCCCATTACAATGGCAACTAGACATAGTACATTTTTCATACTTTGAATTTTAAATTTAACTAGCTCAATTATTATATTAATTCACTCTAAAATTATAGGTGTATCACCTCATAATGGTCTTTAAATTAAGAAAAAAAGATTACAGATGCATCTAGAATTTTGCAATTATTAATCCTAAATTTTTAGATAAAAAAAAGGCTATTGATAAATCAATAGCCTTTTTTTTCCTTTTTATTCTAATCATTTTTGGTATTATAATACCCTTCCTTAGGCACCTTGATTGAATACGGTTTTTTCACCTTATTGGTAAGAAAGTTTTCCCTTAACCAAGGGTTATACCTTTTAAGTATTTTATAGTTGACTTGATGATCTTCTGCAAAGTCAGCCCAAAAGGTAACAGCTGTATCAACTTGTACCTCATAGGTTGGAGCAAAGGAATACATTTCTCTAGCCGGTACATAAAAGCCATAATATTTCGGACTTGAAATTATTTCTTTAGCCGCTAAAATTCTAAATAAATATCTAGAAGTTTCTTTATTTAACAATAGATCAAAATAATGCGTTGAATTTTGTCGCTTAATCTGCTTCTTCATTCCTGCCAATCCAACATTATATGCTCCAACAGCATTTACCCATGACCCCAACTCTTCCTTGCATTTCAATATATATTGACAAGCCGCTTCAGTTGATTTTTCAATATGGTAACGCTCGTCAACTTCCTTATTTACCTCTAGTCCCAATTCCTTTGCAGTACCCTTCATTAGTTGCCAAATCCCGGTTGCTCCGGCAGGAGAAACAATTTGATCTAATCCACTTTCAGCAATTGCCAAATATTTAAAATCATCAGGCACACCATTTTTCTTCAAGATAGGTTCGATAATAGGGAAATACTTATTTGCCTTTTTTATATGAAGAATACTTTGAGACTGCCAATAGGTATTTACTGTAATTTCTTTATCAAAACGTTCGTAGATATCTGGTTGATCCAAGGGGATTGACTCCCCGGCGAATGAAAGGGCATCTGGTCTAGATATTGAATGAATTTTATAATCCTTATTGAATGTGTACTGCCTTTCCACCTTTTCTGTCCCCTCGTTTTTTGAATAAACAAAAAGGATATTAATTCCTGCAAAAAGTAAGGCTAAACAACCACCATATAACCATTTATTCATTTTAGTATATTTTGAGGATTTATTCCTATTATAGAAGGAATAAAAATGTTGAAAAATTAAATTAAAATAGAATCTCTCCTAGGCCTATAAATTTACCCAATAATTTTACATCTTTTAACTTTTTTTGGACAAAAAGACAATAAAAAAAAAGGATAGATAGTATACTTTTATACCCTGTTCCAAATAATATGGCAGCTATTACGTTATTGTAAAATAATAAAGGATTCTAATATCAATTTCTTCATGCAAAAAACACTCTTTCTTACAGGTATAGCATTGTCAATAACATCCTGTCAAAACTTGGATTCATCAAACTTTCATGAGGAATTAGATTGGATTACAGGGAAGTGGGCTATTGACACCCCTCCTATTTATGCGGAAGAAAATTGGGAATGGAGTGAAGACCGATACATTGCAAATGGATTTATGCTAAATGCAACGGATACCATTTTTATTGAAACATTGACCATTAAACCAGTAAAAAACAATCTTTTTTTAACCGCTCGAGTTAAAGATCAAAATAATAACAAAGAAGTTTTTTTTAAATTAATTTCAAACTCATCTGATAGCCTTCTCTTTGAAAACAAAAGGCACAATTACCCCAACTATATAGAATATGTTCTAGAATCTGACAGCACCATAAGAGCCAAGGCATATGGTATTATCAATGGTCAAAAAAAGGAAGATGTTCTCTTCTACAAAAAGCAAAAATAAGCTGTTTATTCTTTAACACATTCCATTTTTAATGTGTTTTTTTTCAAGGGTTATTGGTTCTGATTTTTCCTAACTTGCAAACATCACCACTGCCTCTATTTGAGCAGGTTAAAATGTTTTGAAATGAAAAATGGAACAATCGCCCTTTCTGAGGTCAACAAGTTAGACATAAGAGTAGGGACCATTATTGAAGTAAGATCTAATCCTGAGTTAACAGCCGAAAAATTTCAAGTTTTTGTAAACTTTGGCGGTGATCTAGGTATCCTTAGAACAAGTACCGATAATTCAGCCAACGATAAAAGAGAACAACTTATTGGAAAGCAAGTTATGGCTGTTGTCAATATTGAACCATCAAATACTCAGAATAATGATTCTGAATGTTTGATTTTGGGTGCTTCAGAAAAGGAATCAAAACCACCTATTTTGATTCAACCTGAACAGTCAATAAAAAATGGACTCAAAGTCTGTTAACACCAAACTAAATCCCTAATACTCGATAATGCAATAAAAAAGCCTTACTCAATTTGAGTAAGGCTTTTTTATTTTAAAGTTATTTTTTATCCCATTTATAGGTCAAACCTAAACTTATGATCTCCTTGAATTGAGTCTTAGGCCCTCCAGTATCATCCGTGTCATCATCATCATCCAGAATATTGATATCATCATCATAAATCAATTCAGTGAGTACGTTCACGTTTAAATACTTATTAACCTTCATGGTTAATAAATTCATCCAGTTCACATCCACATTAAAAGGATTTTTAAGATAATTGGAATATAGATTTACTTTTGTTTCATAATCTACATTTTCAATTAGTGGCGTTCTATAGGACATACTTAGATAGGCTCCCAATTCAGACCTAAAGGTCTCTGAAGAATCCAACCCATATTGTACTTCATCTACACTATCATCTAATACAGCTGTAGTTTTAGTAGATACAGGAGATAGGAACAAAGAAAAATCTTTGTTAGGCTTATAATCCATTCCTAAAGAGAAACTAATATAACCTGGAGCCATAAAAGAGGATACAATATCAACTTCCTTTTGAGGGTCCTTAAATCCTTGATCAAACTGGGTCTTTAAGTTAAACAAGGCGCTATAGTACCATTTAGATTTAGTCTTATATCCGTATTTTGACAATATATCTAAAACATCTTCACTCTTTACCGTTTTTAAATCACCCTGTTTTATGATTCCATAAGCAGTTTTTAATTCATTTACCCATTCAGACCTGTCCTTTTTTCTATTTAAGTACATGTGAAATAACGCCGTAGCAGAAAGGGAATTCTGTCCACCGGCAGACCAATTCGTTAGATTAACTTGAGAAGCATTTAAGGTAGACTTAAACCCTTTTTCCCAAGAAACAGTATCTACTTTGACTACTGAATCCACTTTGACCTGACCAAAAGCACTTACTGCCAGCAAGAAAGTGAATAAAGGTAATAATGACTTTATTTTTTTCATTTTCAATTTAAATTATCCTTGATGCATATGAATATCTCTCTGTGGAAAAGGTATCGATATTTTTTCCTTATCAAATTCCTTCTTAACAGTTTCTTGCATATAGAAATATACATCCCAATAATCTTCGGTTTTCGCCCATACTCTCACTACAAGGTTCACAGAGCTATCTGCCAATTCTGAAACGGCAACAAAAGGAGCCGGGTCATTCATTACTAGTTTATTCTCTCCAATGACTTTAAACAAAACAGATTTTGCATGGTCAATGTCATCGTTATAACCAATTCCAAAAGTGAAATCTACACGTCGCGTAGCCTCCTTTGTATAGTTGGTCAAAGATTCGTTTGCCAACTTAGCGTTAGGAATGATGACTATTTTGTTATCCAAGGTTTTTAATACGGTATTAAAAACTTCAATTCCTTTTACGATACCTTCATATCCCTGAGCTGCAATATAATCTCCTTCAACATATGGTTTGAATATTAAGATCATGGCTCCCCCTGCAAAATTCTGAAGTGTACCAGATAGTGCTAAACCAAAAGCCAAACCCATAGCCCCTAATATGGCCACGAAAGAAGTCATAACGATTCCAACAATCGACATTATACTAATGATCAAGGCAACTCTCAATAACCATAAGATCAAGGTTCCAAAATACTTCCTTAGCGCAGCGTCCATTTTGGATTTCTTCATTCTTCCAGTTATACTATTGGCAATTTTTTTGGTTAACCACCAACCTATAATATAGGTAGCAAGTGCCAATAATAGTTTTGGAGAATAAGCCATGGCCATCTCTATCAGCAAATCTGAATATTCATTCAATTTTTCCAAAGCAATATTTTTTACTACAGTTAATACAGTATTAAACCAGACTGTAAAAAAATAACAATTAATCTGAATAAAAAATGAAATTCGATGATAAACGAAGATACCCGGTCAATTAGCACTATGAGAAGGTTTGAATAAAGCCTTTACCTAAAAGAATGGAACCTAAAATGAACAAATAATCAACCATTTAGGTAAAAAACCGGCTTAAAAAGTCAAAAATTCAATTAACACCAAAATCCTACAACTGAACTACGAAAAGTATTCATTTAAATAATAATTCTCTAACAAAATATAATAATAGATAAATTCGTAGATAAGGTTAAGAGAACAAATAAATATAATGACTTATGGTAAGCAAAATTAACAAAAAGTGGAACCACAGGTTCAACCAACTAAAAAGGTTCTTCGAAAAGCAGGGTCATAGCAATTTATCTGCACGTTATAAAAGGAATAAATCGTTGGGAACATGGGTTGTTCGTCAACGTGTTATAAAAAATACGTTATCTGAAGAACAGGTAGATAAGCTAGACAGTCTTGAATTCGTATGGGAACCAAGAACAAATTCTTGGAATCAAAATTACGAAAAACTGGTTGAATATTTCGAGATAAATGGAAACACTAATGTACCTGTAAATTTCAGGTCAGATATTCCATTCGGAAGATGGGTTCAAAAACAAAGGAGAATAAAAAACTCTTTATCTGAATCTAGATTGAAACAATTGGATTCATTGAATTTTATTTGGGATGGAAACAGTTTTATTTGGCAAAATAATTTTTCTGCATTGGAAGATTATATGCTTAAAAACAAATCAACTCCTTCTTATAAAACCAATTTAAAATTATACAATTGGCTAAATCAACAGAAGAGAAAACTGTTGAATGGAAAATTGACAATGATTCAAACAAATCAATTGGAAAATCTGATTCCAGCATTTAAGAATTAAGTGAAATAAATATATTAGGCAAATTGATAAAGTCAAACGAATTTTATTAATTTTGCCTAGTATGAAATTTTTACATCCAGAAATACTTTACGGGCTATTTTTACTGGCAATACCAGTGATTATTCATTTATTTCATTTTAAGAAATTTAAACCCGTATATTTCTCACAAATTGAATTTCTTAAAGAATTAAAAAAGGAATCAAATACAAAAAACAAGCTAAAGGAATGGCTATTACTTTTATTAAGAGTTTTAGCCATAGCTTGCATTGTAATCGTATTTGCACAACCTTATATTCCTACGTCAAAAAACACTATTGATTCGTCTAATAGTATTAGTCTATTTATAGATAATTCCTTCAGTTCAGAAGCGAACAATGAAAAAGGAACTATAGTAGATCTAGAAAAAAATATTGCTAGAGAAATAATTCACTCTTTTAAAGAAACAGATGAATTTCAAATAATCAGCAATAATTTTGAACAGAAAAATTTAAAATACTATACTAAAGAGACAGCGCTAAGTTTAATAGATGAAATTCAAGTTTCCTCCTCCAGCCTTAGTTCAAAGGATCTGAGATCTATCCAAAAAAACTCAGGAAAGCTACATGCAAATTTCCCAGTCTCTACATTTTTCATTTCCGATTTCCAAAAAAGTCAATTTAAGTTAGAACATCTAAAAAAGTCCCATGAAAAAAAGATCTTTCTAGCTCCCGTACACAATCAAAACAGGAAAAACGTTAGTATTCAAAGTGCCTACCTTACAAAACCATTTTTCCGAAAGAATCAGCAAATTGATTTAGAGGTTATTCTAAAAAATCATAGTTCAGAAAATTATGAAGGTTTGAATATAAAGCTCTTTAATAATGGAAAAGTAAAATCAAGCAGAAGTATAAGCATTCAATCCAATGATAGTAGCAGAGTTGCACTTTCGTTTACTGCAGACGATAGTGATTTTCAAGAAATCATTATTCAAATTAACGACTCCCCTATAGGTTTTGACAATAATTACCACCTTAGTTTAGCTGGAAAGGATAAATTAAAAATTGCTTATATATACCGTACAAAGCATCAGTATTTCACAAAACTATTCAAACAGGAGGAATTTGAATTCACCAGCTTTCCAGAAAGTCAAATTCCATATTCTGAACTAGGAACATACGACCTCATAATTTTAGATGAATTACTGAATCTTAAAAGTGGTTTTATTCAAGCCCTATCTAAATCGTTTAAAGAAGGAAATAGCAATATCTGTATCATTCCGTCTGCAAATTCTGATGTGAATACCTACAATCAATTATTCTTAAGTTTAAATCAACGTATTACCTTCCAAAACAAACGTACACAGACGCTTGATATCTTAAAATTAAAATTTGATCACCCAATATTTCAGGAGGTTTTCAAAACAGAGAACAAGGATATCAATAAACCAACTACCAATCATTACTTTCCTCTTTCTGAAAATTTCACCCAAAAAGGCGCTTCCCTAATTAGTCTTCAAAATGGGAATCCATTTTTGTGGTCGAATACTGAAAATGGTAATTTCTGCTTTGTACTTACCACAGATATTTCTACAGGAACAAACCTAGAGCAACATGCCTTATTTGTTCCAACGTTTTATAATATGAGTTTCATAAAAGAGAAAACTCAAAAATTACAATATACCTTAGGTTCAGAACAATTGATTCGCCTAAAAGGGAATAATAACACAGAAAAAATAAGCCTAAACATAGCTGACAAAACGTATTATCCAACTTTCAAGCAAACTGAATCTGGATTTTACATCGTAATAGACAACAACCTAAACACTGAAGGAATTTACACGGTTCTTCAAGAAAACAAACCTATTGCGAAATTAGGCTTCAATTACCCAAGAAGAGAAAGTGATTTAGAATATTTTTCTACAGATGAAATAAATACATTTATTTCCGAAAATGATGATTCCGAAATTCAATTATTAGATTTTTCAAAGGATTCATTCATTCAAAAAATCACAGAACAATTTGAAGGAAAAATATTGTGGCCCTATTTTTTAGCCCTAAGTTTGTTATTCCTTATTTTTGAAATTGCGCTTATTAAAATACGCCCCTATGAAAATAGTAATTCGTAAAGCTAAAATTGTAGATAATCAGTCGTCATTCCACCAAAAGACGGTAGATATATTGGTTAATAATGGCATTATCGATCAAATTGGAGGAGAAATTTCTGATGCGAATATCGACCATGAAATCCACCTTGAAAACCTACATATATCTCAAGGTTGGTTTGACCTAAGAGGTAGAATTTCGGAACCAGGACTAGAACATAAAGAGGATTTTGAAACAGGTATTTCTGCAGCTATCAAAGGTGGATTCACAGATATTGCAATATTGCCTTCTACTATTCCAGTTATACAGTCAAAATCAGATGTAAGTTTCATTAAGAATAAAGCATTTAGCACTGCTATTAATGTTCATCCTATAGGAGCCATATCAAAAGATTTAGCTGGAAAGGAAATCACTGAAATGTACGATATGCATAAGCACGGAGCTATTGCCTTTTCAGATGATCAACAATTTATAGAAAATCCAAACCTGATGAAAATTGCATTGCTTTATAGCAAGAACTTTTCAGGTACCCTTATGAGCTTCCCCCACCAACTTTCATTAAATAAAGGTGGACAAGTGCATGAAGGAATTACATCTACCAGAATGGGATTAAAAGGTATTCCTTCTTTATCTGAAGAAATTGCAATTGATAGAGACCTAGCATTAGCTGAATATTGCGAATCACCAATCCATTTTTCTTGTATATCTACAGGTAAATCGATTGCTAAAATTCAAAATGCAAAAGCTAATGGGCAAAAAATTACAAGTTCCATACCTGTACATAATTTATATTTTATTGATAGCGACCTAGAAGGTTTTGATACCAACCTGAAAGTAATGCCTCCATTTAGAACTTCAGCAGATAGAGAGCTACTTATTGAGGGAATACAAAATGGGCATATCCAAGCAATAGTTAGCGACCACCAACCACAAGAAATAGAATTAAAAAAATGTGAGTTCGATAATGCTGAATTTGGAATCATAGGTTATCAAACCTGTTTTGCAGCTGCCTATTCGGTTTTAGAATCAAAGTTGGATCTATCACAAATTGTTCATTTATTTACTGATGGACCAAGAGGAATAGTTGGATTACCTATCAATACCATCGAACTAGGTGCTAAAGCAAATTTCACCCTATTTAATCCTGCAAAAGAATTCACTTTAGATGTAAATCAAATAGCTTCCAAATCAAAAAATTCACCCTTTATTGGAAAAGCACTTAAAACAAAGGTTTACGGGATTATTAACAAAGGTCAATTTGAACTAGTTTGAAACTGATAAAACCTGAAATATTCTTTGATTTCGGAAGCCTTGAGCTACTTGCTAGGCAAGTAGTTGAGGGATTCATTACTGGTAGACATAAAAGTCCATTCCATGGTTTTTCAGTGGAATTTGCAGAACACCGAATATATAATCCTGGTGAATCCACTAAACACGTAGATTGGAAACTATACGCCAAAACAGATAAATTGTTTTCTAAAAAATATGAAGAGGAAACCAATTTACGTTGCCAGATTATTATGGATGTATCTGGCTCAATGTACTATCCCATTAAGAATAAATGGACAAAGGAAGATCCGAATAAGTATCTATATAGTTGTTTTGCTGCGGCTTCTTTAATCAATCTACTTCAAAGGCAACGTGATGCCGTAGGGTTAAGCTTATTCAATGAAGAAATCCTACTTCATACACCAGCCAAAAGCTTAACTAAACATATACATCGCCTCTACCAGGAATTGGAAAATAATATACTCAACTTTGAGGTGAAAAATTATGCTAAAACTAAGATTGCAAACACAATCGATATTATAGCAGAAAATATTCATAAAAGATCATTGGTAATCCTATTTTCTGATTTACTCTTTAATACCGATAAAGAAAAAGAGGATTTCTTTTCTGCCCTACAACACTTGCGATTTAATAAACATGAAATCCTCTTGTTTCATGTACTTGACAAGGATAAGGAACTAGATTTTAATTTCAACAATGATGCTTTGAAATTCATTGATCTCGAAAGTGGTGAAGAAATGAAGTTACGACCAAAACAACTTCAAAAAGAATATGTCCAAAAGATGGAAAAAATGCAAAAAGAAATTGCTATCCGATGTGGTCAAAATAAAATAGATTATCAATTATTAGACATAAATGACTCCTTAGAAAAAGTATTGTGGTCTTATTTAGCTAAACGAAATCAAGTCAAACAATTGTAATACCCCTATTTCTTTTCAGGCTCTGAAGTCTTTTGGGGCTGCTTTTGAAGATTCTTTTTACCTGCCTCCTTTTTCTTTTCTTCCTTTTTCTTGCCAGAAAAGAGCGAGTTAAATTGAATTCTGTAAAATAAACCTATTCCCTGCGTATTGATATTGGTAGCATCACCTTGGTCGATATCCGTTCCAGATCTATTAAACACCTTTAATTTTAAACGTCTATCTTTTCGTAAATCGTATTCAACATCCACATCTCCAGTCATACCAGAAGTATTTGCTCCAATTGGAGTACCAAAATTTCCATTAATTCTCAATCTATCGTTCAATAAATTTTTCGATAATAGAAATTCTATTTGTTGTGGGCTCAATTCTGTACCAGTACCTGGGTTAAATTTTACTGCTACCTCAAACTCATCTTGAGCTTTGTTCAATAGGTTATTTAATTGTCTCGTAATTAGACTTGCTCCAGTTGAAAGTGCAGTATTTTCAACATAATTGATATTTCGCTCCGTGACATAAAAATTATTTGTCGCTAAAAATGAAGCAAATTGAAGGGTCATTTTTTCTTCACTGTTGGTCAATTCCTTTAATCTAATTTTGGCTTGATCCGAAGCTTTTGGTATCTCTATTGAATAATTCACATTTGGACGCATAATTTTACCATCCATATTTATTTTACAATATACTATTGCTTCATTTGTAGTAGTTGCCCCTATATCTATGTTTTCCGGTTCTAAGGAGCTTAATTCTACTTTTTGCTCATAAACGGCTTCTATATTCATAACTCCTTCATAAGGGTCACCATCCCAGCTTAAAGTTCCTCCTTCAGTGATCTCAAAGTTTTTCTGATCCAAAAGATTGTACTGGACTCCGAATAAATAATCAGCCTTTTCTACAGTATACATTCCATTGATACTAAAATCATCAAAGGATTTCATCATGATTCTGAAATCCCCTTCACCTGTCCCTGTTAAAGTCGACTGATCAATATACATAGTTACTTTGGTACTAGGATCTACCTTCAAATTCAAATCCAAGTAGAACTTTTTACTTATTAGCTCCTCATCTACTTCAAAGGTCTCTTCTTCACTTCCTACAACCTTTGGACTCCTAAATTGGAGGAATGACGATTCTTCAATTTCATATTCATCAGATAACGGAATCACAATATTGGAACCCTCTTCTGTACTTGCGTCAATCACAATTCTTGGAGCTCCCCCCTCCCCTGTGATTCCAACATGTCCTGAAGCATAACCATCGCCATAATAGAGGTTATTATCATCTGAACTAGTTGCTAAACAAAGAAAGTCGTCCAAATTTATATCCAAGTCATACACGAAATCTGTAAAGGTATCATGAAAAATATCCCCTTTAATCACAGCTGTACCAGTTCCTGATCTATTGGGTTTCCCAGTCATTCTATCAACATTGACTTGTAATTTTGAGAAGTGCATTCTATCTAATTCCATCCCCACCGTAGGTGTTCCCTGAATGGAATACCTGGTTCCAAGATATGGGATTGAAAAACGTACCTTTTGCAAATTCACAAATCCTTGAAGTCCTCTGTCATCAAATTCCAATTCTCCAGTCATTCTTCCTTTCAGGTCAGACATAAACGTATTTAAATAGGGTTCTAAATAGTCAAACTTCAACCTATCCATTTTTATATCTGCAACAATTTTATTTTCTGATAACCTTGGAAAGTAATGCCCAGATGCTTCCAGACTTCTAATAGTACCACGCATTAAAACCCCATCTAAACTTAGATCCTCATTGCTAGAATTCCATTTACTTTTTAGATATAAGTCTCCCATCCACATATCGTTAAAAGCCAAAGTATCTATCAATAAGTCCATGACAAAATAAGGCGCATCTAAAAATCTATATATGGCTACCTCTCCATTAATATTACCCGAAAACGCAGAGTTCATTTCACGCAAGGAAGCTTTCACATTCTCAAGTTCAAAATGGCTCAAATCAAGCTTCAATACATCCAAAGAATCGGATGAAATATCTCCAGATACTTTTATTGATTGGTGACCAGTATTTATATCCAGATTTGTAATCGTACAGCTATGCGAATCCAAGTGAATTAAATTATCCTCATTAAACCCCCAAAGACTATCCATCATATAAAACTGAGACGGAAGTAACCTCAAATCATAATTACTATTTGGAATATCTAAATTCGCAAGGGCAGAAAAAGTACCATCAAAGTTTGTTTTAGTCCCTACCTTCCATTGGGAATTTAAAAGTAAAGAATCCGAAAGTAAACTAAAATGAGCATTCAATTCTTCTACCGGAAAATCATCAAACATTTGATATCCATTAATACCAACATTTAGGCTAAAAGCGTTTTCCTTACTATCTCCATGGACTTTTATTTTTTGGAATACATTCTCGCCATATCCAACAGATGGACTCATGAAGGCTAACTGTATGAAATTGGCCTTTTCATTCATTTCTACTTTTAAATGTGAACCTGTAGCTAAGGTAAATTTGGGGAAAAATAATTCAGAGATTGCCTGCGTATTTTTAAAATCCATTTCCAGATTAAAATGTTGGTCACTATGAATACCCACACTATCATCAATCACTATATATGGACTAACAGTATTCTTAAAGGCGTCCCAAACCTCCGAAAGTCTATATTCCCCTTCTATTGTACCTTCAATCATATCAGAAAAAAGAGATAACCTCTTTCCTGATTCAAGGAGCTGAGATTCTAATGAAATGGTATTGAAATAATAATAATTATCTATGGTTTCATAATTGGTTCTGTAACTGTGAAGCTCCCCACTAAGGTTATCTAAGTTATCCCCTATAAAATTCATTTTCATTTGAGTGCTAAATATTGCAATACTGTCCTCCACGATATTCAACATTGCTAAATCTGCATAACGAATGTCCGCATCGAAATTCATTACGGGCATTTCACCTGATAAATCAACCTTTCCAGAAAAATCAAAATTTAAACTTGTATCAGCAACCTGCATTTCACCAATAAAAGAATTCTTTATAAAGCTTCCCGTTATAGACGCATCCTTATAGCTATATTTATTTATATCAATATAATCTATTACTGCATTCATTTTTAAATCTAATCCCCTTCTATTCAAGCCTTCCCCCACTAAATTAGTTGTCAGACTTGTTTTACCAAAAGTTTCTAGATCTAACATTTTTCCCAAATCCACATCAATTAGCGTCAAATCTCCTTGATAATTTGCATCTGAATAATCTGCCGTAAATAACAATTCAAAATCTGTTTTTAAAGTCCCAAACTCTGTATCTAAGACCCCACTGACCTCATTAAACCTAAAATCGCCTTTGTATTTTCCTTTAAATTTTAAAGGAGCACCCGCTATCAATTTATTTTTTAAATCCTGATTAAAATCCAATTTAGACATATAGTCTTCTAATGGGCTTTTACTCAAGTACATTTTTTTGAAGTCGAAGTTGAAATTCCGCTTCTCATCCAATAAAACATTAGCTATCCTACCTTGTCCTTCTAGGTAAGAATCGGTACCAAACTTAATATCCATTTCATCAATGAATAATTTCTTCATGGTACCATGCACATTTCCTTTAAACAAAATATCTTCTTTCAACCATTGATCAAGAGGAGAATCCTTTAGTTCACTGGCAAATACGATAGCTTCCTTTATATCTAAATTGAATTTTGTAGCTATATTCAAAAAATCGTATTTACCATTTTCAGGGAATTTAATACGAATATCAGAGCGAAAGGCAGATTTATCAACAGCTATATTAAGACGATTTAAATTCATATTTAAAGAATCCCCTCTATACTCCGTTGAGAAATTATTGATGCAAAATTTGGTATCATAACAAACCGAAAAATTAATCAAATCAAAATGTTCTCGTTCTGGTCTTAATAGAATATCCTCTACCAAAAGGTTTAGATTATCAATTATATGAATTTCATTTTTGGTATCATTCCGTTGTTTTACAACAGCATTATTAAGCATAAGTTCATCCAGCGTAAATAAATAACTACTGGTGCCTTGTGCTGTGTCTCCTTCAAATTTTGATAAAAATAAGGCGAGGTTAGATTGGTCCTCATCCGCTAATTGAACAATATTCAAATAAGCGCTGTCTATGCTTAATTTTTTAAATTGGAATTTATTTTTCTTTGCGGCCAAATTTCGAACGCCAACTTCAAACTTTGGTATATAAAGCAGTGTATCTTTGTGATGATCTTTTATCAAAACACCTTCCAAATTCAGTTTGGTTAAAAAATCTAGATCTAACTCCTTTATACTTACCTCAACATCATAATTTTGAGCAAAGTAATTACTCACCTTATTGGCAATAAAAGTCTGTACAAAAGAAAGATTCACCAAGATGGAAAGAAGAACCAAAAGGATCGTTCCAAAAAGAAGTAATCTAAAAAATATTTTTTTTATCCTAAGCAGCATTCAAATTACTATTTTTGTGTCATGAATAAAGACATCTACATATTAGCCATAGAATCTTCGTGTGACGACACCTCTGCATCTGTCATTAAAAACAGAGAAATTCTGTCCAATGTTGTTGCTACCCAAGACGTTCATAAGGCCTATGGTGGAGTTGTTCCTGAATTGGCTTCTAGAGCGCACCAACAAAACATTGTACCAGTTGTACATCAAGCACTGGAAAAAGCTAATATAGCTAAAGAATCCTTAAATGCCATAGCATTTACGCAAGGACCTGGGCTAATGGGATCATTATTAGTTGGCTCTTCATTTGCCAATTCTTTAGCCATGGCTTTAAATATCCCATTGATTGCTGTAAACCATATGCAAGGACATATTTTGGCTCACTTTATAGATGATGGCAAAGATCATCCCAATTTCCCCTTCCTATGTCTTACTGTCTCTGGGGGACATACACAAATAGTAAAAGTTGAAGACCATTTTGACATGACTATTTTGGGAGAAACCCTAGATGATGCTGTGGGTGAAGCCTATGATAAAACGGCAAAAATGCTAGGTTTGGATTATCCCGGAGGTCCTATTTTAGATAAGTTAGCCCAAAAAGGAAATCCGAAAGCTTTCAAATTAACCAAACCAAAAGTTGGCGAACTTGAGTTTAGCTTCAGTGGTTTAAAAACTAACATCTTGCAACTTATTCAGCGTGAAGAAAAAAAGAATCCCAATTTTAAAGTTGAACAATTAGAGAATATTTGTGCATCTGTTCAATACACCATTATTGGAATTTTGATGGATAAACTCCAGATTGCAGCACAAAAGACAGGTCTAAAGGAAATTGCAATTGCTGGAGGAGTATCCGCAAATTCGGCATTGAGGGAGCAGCTACAAAAGAGAGAGAAAAGCCACCAGTGGAAAGTTTTTATTCCAAAATTTGAATTCTGTACAGACAATGCGGCCATGATAGCTATTGCGGCTTATTATAAATACCAGAAAAATGAGTTTGTCAATATTAGTACAACAGCTAATTCAAGATTGAAATTCTAATAGCTAGAATTATTTGGTTTATCAAAATTTGATTATTTTAGAGACAAAATTTGATGAAAATCCAATTTTGAAAGAGGTAGGAAAATTCAGATTGATGGTTAATATTTCTCATATTTGAAATAAAATATAAAATCAATCTTATTGAGTATATGGAGCTTATAAAATTCTTGTATTTTTTTTGCTCCAAGCTATTGTTAATTCAAATTTCCCCCCTATATTTGCATCGCTTTTCAGGATAAGAAAGGCACAATAAAATGACTTGGTAGCTCAGTTGGTAGAGCATCTCCCTTTTAAGGAGAGGGTCCTGGGTTCGAGCCCCAGCCAAGTCACAATAAAGTTCTTTCACATAAAATGACTTGGTAGCTCAGTTGGTAGAGCATCTCCCTTTTAAGGAGAGGGTCCTGGGTTCGAGCCCCAGCCAAGTCACTTTTTCTATTAAATTAATATGACTTGGTAGCTCAGTTGGTAGAGCATCTCCCTTTTAAGGAGAGGGTCCTGGGTTCGAGCCCCAGCCAAGTCACATATTTTTTTAATTAGAAGACTTGGTAGCTCAGTTGGTAGAGCATCTCCCTTTTAAGGAGAGGGTCCTGGGTTCGAGCCCCAGCCAAGTCACATTTGTCCAGGTGGTGAAATTGGTAGACACGCCAGCTTGAGGGGCTGGTGCCCGTTTTAGGGCGTGCAGGTTCAAGTCCTGTTCTGGACACAGTACAATATTAAAAAAAGCCACTCTTTGAGTGGCTTTTTTCTTTCCATTATGTTTTTTATCTTGCAGTTTTTCTTCCTAAATCAATCTTAATTAAATATGAATTATATTAAATTATTGAAGAATAGCATTGGTATTCTGGTAATTTCCCTACTACTTACAAGCTGTGCTACATCCTATAGAAATATACAGCCCAACCATATCAAATACAATTCTAAAATCATTACTGATAGCCTTGAAATCGGTTATAGCTACAACGTAATGAAAAGGGCTGGAAACAAAAAACAAGTAAACAAGTCCACTAAAAAGAATCTCAATGTATTGGCGATAGAAATTAAAAATAAGTCCAATAAAACGATCAATTTTGAAAAAGACATCCATTTAAGCACTTCTCAAGGAGAAATCATTCTAATTGATCCCTTAAAGAGCTATAAAATACTCAACCAAGCTGTTCTTCCCCATCTATTATGGATGTTTGGAGCACAATACAATGAATATCCAAATGGCGAATCCGAATTTTTTGTTGGAATCAATTTGTATGGCGCTTTTATGGCGATCCCCAACATGATTATAGCCGAAAGAGCGAATAGACAGCTAAAGGCAGAACTATATAATTATTCAGCTGAAAATTTAGTCATAGCCCCTAATGAAACTGAGTATGGGTTAATTTCATTTTATGGCCAAAGTGAACTAAATATATTCTTAGATAGGTTTAAAAACTTCAACATATTAAAAGAAAACACTATTTATGAATCACCATTCCGGTACGATACTAAATCCATTTTTTATCTAGATTCAAATAAATCAGTGGATGAATACTGTAAGTGGCTTGAAAAATACCTTAGAAAAGATGACAACTTTAGAGAACTGAACATTCAAAAGCAGTACTACTATAATGGAAAGCTTAAAAGTATTGGTGTCATATCCCATCACGAGAGTTTAAACAACAACTATCTCAATAATATTGGAACTTGGCATTACTATTACGACAACGGTCAATTAAAAGAGGTTATTGATTATAACTACCAACAGGAATATCATGGTAGACTTATAAAATATGATAGAAATGGCACGCTAATAAATCAAGATGAATACAAAAACAACAGGCGTATTAAATAATGGTCAATTAATATAATATCCTTCATTTAGAAGGATCGCAAATATTAAGGTGCTGAAATTTGACCAATATTCTCCATCAAGACTCATAAGGTTAACTCCTTTTTGAGATAAATCATACTATTAAAAAAAGCTATTCTTCGAGTAGCTTTTTTTATTTCTACAAATAATACATTCCCCAATATCTCCTTTCTGAATGGAATTAATCTCTATAAATTACTATCTATAATAACCCTATATTAGTAGAGTATAGGTAAACCAATCTTATGTATTTTATACTTCAATTATGAATGCAAAGAACAATATGAAAATTACAAGCATCCAAATACAAACAATGGATGCTTTAGAACTTTCTTTAGCTCCACTTAAAGGCCAAATAATAACACCTTATAAGCCGGGACAACATATCACTGTATACATCAAAATTAATAACATTGAACATCAGAAGACCTTTTACATAAGTTCAAATCCAAACCTTGACAAAGAACTAAAAATTATTATTGAAAAAATACAAGGTGAAAAAGTCTCCAATTATATCCACCAGTCTTTATCAATAGGTGAAATTTTACAGATAGGAATACCCAAAGGAAATTTCATAATTCCAACTTCCATCAATACGCACAATAATTACTATTTAATCGCTGAAGGAAGTGGTATAACACCTATTCTTTCATTAATTATCAATATCCTATCAATAGAAAAAAAGTCAAAAGTGAATCTATTGTACGGTACTAAAAATGAAGCCTCCACACTCTTTTATTCAGAATTGGAATCTCTAAAAAAAAATAAAAACTTTACCGTTCAATACCTTTTATCGCATGCAAAAATAAAGTGGTCGGAAATTATACGGATAAAAAAAAATAGGACCTATAAACCAGGAAGAATAGACAAAGAAAGCATTCAAACCTTCTTAAAGGATTACACTACAGTTAATAACCAAGAAAAATACCTCATTTGTGGACCAAAGGTAATGGTAGAAAATACCCACATCGATCTCAGAATAATGGGAATCCAATTTGAAAATATAATTTTCGAACATCTTAACACCGACCTATTATCCACAAAAGAGGTCGAATCATCACTTTCTATTTTAACAGCTCAACTACATTCCAAAATTTACCATCTGAAGTTAAAAAGGAATCAAACAATTTTATCGGCATTGATCCAAAATAAATGCGAACCACCTTATTCCTGTGAGGGTGGTATATGTGGGACTTGTCAATGTAAACTGAACAAAGGATCTATTAAAATGAAGATGAATAGCTTCCTTACGGATGAGGAAATTGCTGATGGCTATATTTTAGCTTGCCAGGCAATTGCTACATCAGATGAAGTAGAAGTAAATTTTGACTAAAAGAAAATTTTCTTTTGAATGATTTTTAATACTCCCGATTTCTCCATTGCCTTAATAGTTCTAATCACCGTTTCCACGCGAAGCCCTGTAAGGTCTGCAATTTGTTGCCTTGTTAGCTCAACTTGAAAACCATACGGTTCGGAAATAGAATAGACATCCTCTTTTAGGTAAGTTAAAAATCTAGAAATCCTATGCTCTGGGCTATTAGATGAAATTTCCGCCAACATGATAGCTTTATAATTCATCCTTGTAGCAATAGATCTAGTCATCCGCAATAAAACATCAGGATGCGTGCTTAACAATTCAAACAACTGTGCCTTTGCTAATCGAAAAACGATACTACTCTTAATAGCGACAGCGTTAGCAGGGTAATTGAAATCGCCCAATAATGGCGGTTCTCCAAAACATTTACCTTCTCCAAATATACCTTGTACAAATTCCTTCCCTTCATCATTAAAATTATTCATTTTAACGGATCCATCCTTAAGTTGAAAATAGTAACGGGCAGCTTGACCCTCATCAAAAATATACTCCCCCTTTTCATACGACTGTTCTTTTGCTCCGTATTTAATCAATAATTCTTCTGAAATCATCTTTGGTATTTAATCTATCCGTAAATATCTTTTATTAAACAATCCCAATCATTTGAAAATGAATGCATCAAAATACTCCTAAGGAATTCCGTTTTCAACCATAATATATGGAACTACAATATACTATCTTTATGAAATAGTAGTTATATTTAACAGTTAAATTTACACCTACAAAAAGAACATCACCACCTATGGAAAATAATAAAGTTACTTTCAAACATGCCTTTAAAACAATCATCTGGCCAAGGAGAAAAATTGTAGGTATTGGCTTGTTTTTGATTATCATTAGCCGATTGGCCAGTTTAGTACTACCTGGAGCAAGTAAATACCTAATGGATGATGTTATTCAAAATAAGGATATGGACATGCTGTATAAATTACTATTTGCAGTTGGTGGAGCAATATTAGTACAAGCTGTTACAGGGTTTCTTTTAACGAGACTTTTAAGCGTAGAAGCTCAACTCTTAATTTCAAAATTGAGAGTCGATGTGCAAAAGAAAATTTTATCGCTTCCTATCAGTTATTTCGACAATAACAAATCTGGATCTTTAGTTTCAAGGATTATGTCTGATGTTGAAGGAGTCAGGAATTTAGTAGGTACAGGTCTAGTTCAACTTGTAGGAGGAACCTTGACAGCTATTATCTCTCTATTTTTACTGATCAACATAAGTCCCTCCATGACTTTCTTTGTACTAGTACCAGTTACCATATTTGCCATTGTTTCACTTAAAGCATTCGGATATATCCGTCCTATATTTAAAAAAAGAGGGGTGATAAATGCAGAAGTTACGGGCAGATTAACAGAAACATTAAATGGAGTAAGAGTCATAAAAGGTTTTAATGCTGAAGAGCAAGAAAATAAAACCTTCGAAAAAGGCGCAGAACGTCTTTTCCAAAATGTCAAAAAAAGCTTAACATCTACAGCGCTAATTAGTAGTTCTGCAACCTTCCTTTTAGGATTAGCCTCTACCGGTATTATGGGCTTAGGTGGTAATTATATCATTGAAGAACAAATGACTATTGGAGATTTTATGGCCTTTACCCTATACCTTGGTTTTATGATTGCTCCTATTGTTCAAATGAGTAATATCGGTAGCCAATTAACAGAGGCTTTTGCTGGCTTAGATAGAACGCAAGAAATTATGAATATGGATCCTGAAAATATTGAAAAGGATAGACCCATTAAGATAAAGTCCATTGAAGGTAATATTAAATTCAAAGATGTAAGCTTCTCTTATGAGAAAGGAAAAGAAGTACTTAAAGGAATAAGCTTTGATGCGCCTGCAGGCTCTGTAACAGCTTTAGTTGGAAGCTCTGGCTCTGGTAAATCTACCATTGCCGGATTAGTATCTACCTATTTCAATGCTGAAGGTGGAATGATAAGTTTAGACAATCAAGATCTTTCAAAAATTGACCTAAACAGTTATCGATCAAATTTAGGCGTTGTCCTTCAGGATGATTTCCTTTTTGAAGGAACCATTAGAGAAAATATATTATTTGCAGACCCAACCGCCTCTGAAAGCAAACTTCAAGAAGCTGTAAATGCAGCCTATGTAGATGAATTCACCGATAGGTTTGAAAATGGTCTGGACACACTTATTGGGGAACGAGGCGTAAAACTTTCTGGCGGACAAAGACAAAGAATAGCTATTGCAAGAGCCATTCTAGCAGATCCAAAAATCATCATTTTAGATGAAGCTACCTCCAACTTGGATACGGAAAGTGAAATGCTAATACAGAAAAGTTTAGAGAAATTAATGCATGGGCGTACTACTTTTGTAATTGCCCACAGATTGAGTACTATTCGTCAAGCGGATCAAATACTGGTTATTGAAAATGGTGAAATAGCTGAACGTGGTAATCATGATGAATTAATCAAAAAAGAAGGACGTTACTTCCAACTCCACACTTACCAAGCTAGAATTTAATAGTTATAACCTTAGAAAAGTAAAACTAAGCACCTTATATTTGAGTCTAGTTTATATATCTAATAGCCTTTTTTAAACGAAAATCATGCGTAATATCAAATTTTCAATTTCAATTTTACTTCTTTCAATTTTAGCAAGCTGTACTAAAGATCCTGCTCCAAACTTAGCGTGGAAATTCTCAGACAAGGATGAACTTAAATATTCATACATTCAAACTTCTAAAGCTAAGCAATCAATCGGTGAACGAGAAAAAGTAAATGAATTCAAGTTGCAAGGATTTCTTGCATTAATGATACAAGAAGATACCACTGCCAATCTTGAATTAAGGGATGTCACCTCTTCAATGTGGTTTCCTGGATCAACTGATACAGCAAGAAACATAGCAGAGGACAACATCATTGCTTTAGGTCTTCAAACGAACGGAAAACCAGTTAATCCATCACAGAAAGGTTCCGACATTTTTGAATTTCTTTTCATTCTACCAGATAGCACATTAGCAGCAGGTGAAAGCATCACAAGGCCTACTAAATTTCCTTTTAATGCATCGGATGGTGTCTATTGGATTCGAGGTGAGCAAAAAATTACACTAAAGGAATACAAAGAGATAAATGGTGAAAAGGTAGCCGTTATTTTAACGGAAATTTCTGCTAGTGAAATGGATGCCCCTGCCGAATTGAAAAAACAATTTGATTGTGCTGTTAAAGGTGCTTCTGAATTCGAATTTAATATGAAAGAACAGCTATTCAATTCAGGAACTATTGATCTAAATATTGACCTTACTAATAGGCAATTTGGGGAAGATGGAATTACGACTATCAAAACAATTTCTGATGTTCATTACGATCTAAAGTTAATAGAATTCACATCAAAATAAATTTAGACTTAACTGACTGGGGAATAATCCAGTTAGTTAAGTATCACTTTTCTATAAATTTAATGTCAATTGATCAATATATTGGTCATAATTCTTTTGAATAACCTTCTCACTTAGTAAATTCGCAGTACAAGCGCTACTTTACTATGACGATTCGATCCTTTTTAAGTCTTCTTAATGAGCTGGAGATCCAGCAAACCATTGATCAACAATGTCAATCCACAGATAAAAAACTATATACAAAAGGTCTTCAGGGATCTTTATTAAGTATTAGTTTGGCCAATGCCTTTCAAAAAGGGGATCGAGATCATTTAATTATTGCTGAAGACAAAGAAGAAGCAGCCTATATATTCAATGACATTCAAAAATTCGTTGATGAAAAGCTCGTTTTCTTCTATCCTGGGTCTTATAGACGTCCCTATGAAATAGAAAAGACGGATAATGCCAATGTGCTTTTAAGGGCTGAGGCCATTAACCAAATCAGCACCAAAAGAAAAGCATCAGTCATTGTAAGCTATCCAGATGCACTTTTCGAAAAAGTAATTAGCAAACAAACACTTAGGAGTAATACCCTAAGTCTAAAAGTAGGCGAAAAAATATCTACTGACTTTATCAATGAAACCCTCTTTGAATATGGATTTGAACGTGTAGATTTCGTTTCGGAACCTGGTCAATTTTCAGTTAGAGGTGGTATTGTAGACGTTTTTTCCTATTCCAATGAACTCCCCTATCGAATTGAATTTTTTGGAGATGAAACAGAGGGAATTAGAACCTTTGAAGTAGGTAGCCAATTATCTGTTGAAAAACTAAAACAGGTGAAAATAATTCCAAACATTGAGGATAAATCCCTTGTTGAGGATAGAATTTCTTTTTTAGAATTCATCAGAGAAAACACCAATATTTGGACTAAAAATATACAGAGTAGTGTAGAAAAATTAGACCACTATTATATTAAGGCAGTCAATATTTACCAAGAAGAAAATAAAGGGTTAATTAAGCGATTAATTCCTGAAAATCTCTTTTTGAAAGGCGCTGATTTTTCAGCACAACTTAAAAAATTCTCACATATAGAGTTTGGTGTCCAAAACACACTAAATGCTCCAACCACTTCAATTGCAACTGAGCCACACCCAAGCTTCAATCGTCAATTTAATTTACTAATAGATAAAATTAAAAATTGGCATCAAGAAGGTAAAACAGTATTCATTGCATGCAGTGGCGCCAAACAGGTGGAGCGATTTGAGCAAATTTTCGAAGAACTAAATGAGGAGGATTTAAACTATACTCCCATCCTATTACCGCTTTATAAAGGTTTTATAACAGAGAAATATGTTTGCCTTACAGATCATGAAATTTTCGATCGTTATCACAAATTTGAATTAAAATCGAATAAACAATCCAAAGAAACCTTTACACTAAAGGAAATCACCAAATTAGAAAACGGTGATTATGTAACGCATATTGACCATGGAATAGGGAAATTCGGTGGACTCCAAAAAATTGATGTAAACGGAAAAAAGCAGGAGGCCATTAAATTGGTGTATAAGAACAATGATATTCTTTATATAAGTATTCACTCCTTACATAAAATATCCAAGTACAACAGTAAGGAAGGAAAAGAGCCTAAAATTTATCAATTAGGTTCGCCACAATGGTCAAAATTAAAAAACAAGACCAAAACGAAAATCAAGACAATAGCTTTTGACTTGATTAAGCTATATGCAGCAAGGAAATCACAAAAAGGTTTTCAGTACAGCCCAGATGGATATTTACAGCACGAACTTGAGGCCAGTTTCATCTATGAAGATACCCCAGACCAACTTAAATCTACCCAAGATGTAAAAAAAGACATGGAAAGTCCACAGCCAATGGATCGACTAATTTGTGGGGATGTTGGGTTTGGTAAGACTGAAATTGCCATACGAGCTGCCTTTAAAGCTGTATGTGATAATAAACAGGTTGTTATCCTAGTTCCAACTACAATTTTAGCACTACAACATTATAAATCTTTCAAAAAGAGATTAAAACGATTCCCTTGCACAGTAGATTATATCAATAGGTTCAAATCTCCAAAGCAACAAAAGGAGACACTGAAAAACTTAGCTGAAGGAAAAATTGATATTCTAATTGGAACGCATAGGGTAGTTGGAAAGGATGTAAAATTCCTTGACCTAGGATTATTAATCATTGATGAAGAACAAAAATTTGGAGTAGCTGTTAAGGAAAAATTAAAAACAATTAAAGCCAATATTGACACCTTAACTCTTTCAGCGACCCCAATACCAAGAACCTTACAGTTTTCAATGATGGCTGCAAGGGATTTATCTATTATGAGCACCCCTCCTCCAAATAGGCATCCTATTGAAACCATTCTAACAGGTTTCAATGAAGAAGTAATCAGAGACGCAATTAGTTCAGAAATTCAACGTGGTGGCCAAGTATATTTTATACATAATAGGGTTGAAAATATTCAGGAAGTTGCTGGAATGATTCAGAGATTATGCCCTGATGTAAGAATTGGAATTGGGCATGGTCAAATGTCAGGTCCAAAACTGGAACGCTTGATGTTAGAATATATAGAGGGTGAGTATGACGTATTGGTGGCAACTACCATCATTGAAAATGGATTGGATGTACCAAATGCCAATACAATATTAATTAATAATGCGCATCATTTTGGTTTATCAGATCTACATCAAATGCGAGGTAGAGTTGGGAGGTCCAATAAAAAAGCCTTTTGTCATTTGATATCTCCTCCATTAAGTAGTCTAACACCAGAAGCTAGAAAGAGACTTCAATCCTTAGAACAATTTTCCGGTTTGGGAAGTGGATTCAACATAGCCATGAAAGATTTAGAAATAAGAGGAGCTGGGGATATACTGGGAGCGGAACAAAGTGGATTTATATCCGATATAGGTTTCGAGACTTATCACAAAATCTTGAATGAGGCTGTTGAGGAATTAAAGGAAAATGAATTTAAAGATCTTTATTCCAACCCTAATGAACCAGAAGTATTTGTAAAAGACTGTCAATTAGATACAGATTTAGAGTTGATGATTCCAGATGATTATGTGAATAATATTTCTGAGCGGTTGTCGCTTTATCATCAACTAAATGCATCGAAAACAGATAAAGATCTAAATCAATTCAAAGCACAATTGGAAGATAGGTTCGGCCCAATACCAGAGATCGTTGAAGAGCTTATACAGTCTCTACCACTACGGTGGATGGCTCAAGCAATAGGATTTGAAAAAATTGTATTGAAGTCGAATAAACTAATAGCTTATTTTATAAAAGATTCCACATCTAAATATTTCCAAACGGAACAATTTGGTCTGGTATTACAGGCAGTACAAAAGGACCATAAGCGAATTAAGATGAAGGAAAAAAATGACAAATTAAGCTTAGTCATAGATAAAGTCAATTCAATAAATACAGCACTCATATTACTTGAGAGGCTACAAAGTCAGGTATTTGCAAGCTCTGAGCAGTGATAGATTAACGATTTTCCTTACATTTAGTAATTAATGTTAAGGAAATAGAATATGGATTTTTTTATTGATACAGCAAATTTAGACCAAATAAGGGAAGCACAGGAGCTTGGAATATTAGATGGTGTTACAACAAACCCTTCTTTAATGGCCAAGGAAGGAATCTATGGAACGGACAATGTCCATGACCACTATCGAAAGATCTGCTCTTTAGTTACAGGGCCCGTTAGTGCTGAAGTAATCAGTACAGGAAAGGAAGAGATGGTTACTGAGGGAATTGCCTTATTTAATCTAAACCCTGCACAAATTGTAGTCAAAATACCTATGACTGAAAATGGCCTAGCAGCCATTAAAAAACTTAAAGAAATAAAAATCCCAACCAATTGTACACTTATATTTTCAGTTAGCCAGGCGTTATTAGCAGCCAAAGCTGGCGCAACCTATGTATCCCCTTTTGTAGGAAGATTAGATGATATTTCATCGGATGGTATTCAATTAATCAATCAAATACGTCAAGTCTTTGACAATTATCAATTGGATGCCCTTATATTAGCAGCGTCAATTAGAAATACTAGGCATATAATTGATTGTGCAGAAATAGGATCAGATGTAGTAACAGCGCCACTTAAAGTGTTTAAAATGTTAATTAAACACCCCTTGACAGATGCTGGATTACAAAAATTTCTTGATGACTACAACGCTTTAAAACCATAGTTATGCTAATTAAAATATACCCAGAAAATCCGAATCCAAAACATATCCAGCAAGTCGCGGAATGTTTACGAAGGGGTGGATTGGTAATTTACCCAACAGATACGGTTTATGGGATTGGCTGTGATATAAACAACCAAAAGGCAATTGAAAAGATAGCAAAACTTAAAGGTATAAAGGTAAAGGATGCCAATTTCGCAATGATATGCCATGATCTAAGCCACTTATCTGATTTTGTCAAACATATTGACACACCAGTTTATAAAATGCTTAAAAGAGCATTACCAGGTCCTTTTACATTCATTTTAAATGCCAGTAGTCAAGTTCCAAAATTGTTTAAAAATAAAAAGAAAACCATTGGAATTAGAGTACCTGACAATTCTATCTGCCTAGAAATTGTCCATGAATTAAATCATCCAATTCTGACAACTTCACTAAAAGATGATGATGAAGTAATTGAATACACTACAGATCCAGAATTAATCCACGAAAGGTATGCAGATAGTGTTGATATTGTAATTGATGGTGGTTACGGAGATAATGTAGCTTCTACTATTATTGACTTGACATCGGGAGAACCTGAACTCATCAGACAAGGAAAGGGTGATTTCGAAACTATTTTTTAAGAATCAACTTTAAAATATCTAAAATTTGAGGTGTCATAAGATCTGAATCCTCATTGTAAACAATAAAATCAGCCAATTCCTCTTTTTGAGCATCTGTCATTTGATTTTTCAGTCTATTGCGAATATCCTCTTCATTCACCTTATCTCGTTTCAATACTCGTTTTAGCCTAGCTTCAACGTCGCAAGAAACCTGAATACTGAAATCACAATCTAAATTAAATCCTCCCTCAAACAAAATAGCTGATTCTTTAAAAACGAGTTCGGACCTTTGTTTCCCACACCAATCTGTAAAAGCCTTTTTTACTCTAGGATGAATAATGCTATTTAACCAATTTAATTCATCCTTATCCTTAAACACTATTGCAGCTATAGCAGGTCTTTTTGGAAAACCTTTTTCATCAAAAATAGATTTCCCATACCTATCTTCTAAGGCATCATGAACCTCTTTATTGGTATTCAATTGAGTATGCCCTTCCGAGTCAGTATAAAATACTGGGAAGCCCATTTTAGACAACAGTTTACATAAGGATGTCTTACCGCTACCAATACCACCTGTAACACCTACTATTTTCATTGATATATAAATAAATAATCTATTTCATTAGGTTTAAGAGCCATCATTTCAACACTTTCAGGACTACTTAATAATTCCAAATGAACCTTACCATTGATACTATCCAAAGCGTTAAAGTCAGCTTTTATAATAAAATCGTTTGGATTAATCGTATGGTAATCCTTGGTTGGGATATTGAACAATACTTCAACTTCATCAGGAAACAACTTCACCTTAGAGTTATGTGGAGCATTGGAAATCAAGATAGGAACCTTGATTTTTCCCTGGGTAAAATTATCAAGTAACACTATCAACTCAACCTTATCCAATTCAATTTCCCAATAATTCCTCGTTTCAATTTTAATACTAGATGAAATGTCCTGATTTAATTCCTGTTCATTAACATATCCAATTGGAAATGAATCAAAGCTCTTTAACTCATTCACAGGCCCAATAATCCAAGTAGAATCAGGTTTAAAATAAATAGTATCTAAAACAAATCCAGCGTTAACATTAAGTTCATTTTGTAAAGAAAATGGAACCCTTTTCCGAGACATCTGAACCATATTAAATCGTATCCTATCCGTATTTATTTTTTCAATACGTGCATCATATGGAAATTGACCAACAATCTCAGAATAATTTTCATTGGAGTCCCAATCAAACCAGTCATTCCCTTTATTATTCAATTTTGATAAGTCCACTTCTATAGGCTTTGAATTGAAATAATGAGAAAAAAGATTGAATCCATGTCCATTAACTTCAATAGTTATTTTTTTAGGAGAATAACTAAGAAGTAATGTTGAATCTGGCTGATTGATAAATTTAACTTCAAAATCAAGATTAGTAGTATAGGGTTCTGACAATTTTATTAAGCACCAAAAAAGAATAGAAAGAAAAAGGGAAAAGATATATGCCCTATTACTTAAATTTCGAATGGAATTTTTAAAAATATCAATGATGTTCTTAAACTGCATATACCAAAAATAAAAAAAACTGCTCTTGAAATCAAGAGCAGTCTTTATTTTATATCTAAACAAAAAGAAATTACTTTTTCTTTTCCGGCGTTAAAATAGCCGATTTCTCAACTTTAAGCCTTTGTCCAGCTTCCACTTCCAAAATAATGGTTGTTTCTTGGACAGATAATACCTTTCCGTGAATTCCACCAATGGTTATTATTTGACTTCCTTTTTCTACTGAATCACGAAATTTTGTTTCTGCTTTTTGTTTCTTCATCTGTGGACGAATCATAAAAAAATAGAATACTACAAATACAAGTGCTAGTAGAAGAAAATTTGAATCACCAAATGGGGTTCCTGCTAAAATAATCATTGGAATATGGAATTTAATTATTTAGAAATACTTTTTGAAACAGCTTCTTTCTTTTGAACACTGTTCGCTGAATTCGTAGTTGATCTTTTTGTTGGAGCAACAGTTCTTTTAGTTTCCTTTGTCGCTTTTCTTGATCCTTTTCCAATAGTAGCATTCGTAGGATTTGCAGCAACTGGAGCATCAACTTCTCCATTTACTCTAAGTCTAGTTTGGTTTGGAGTAGTGTTAGCCCAGATAGTAACGGTTTTCTTTTGAGTCCCTTTTTTACCTCTTGAGTTAAACTTAACTTGGATCTCTCCGATTTCACCTGGAGCGATTGGTTCTTTTGGCCAATTTGGAGCAGTACATCCACAACTTCCTTTTGCCTTAGTAATAATCAATGGCTCAGTTCCAGTATTTTCAAACTTAAATACATAATCAACTGACTCACCTTGCTTAATAGTACCAAAGTCCCATGTTGTGTTTTCAAAAGCCATTTTTGCGTTACCTGTTGCTTCAACCGCATCAGCACCAACTGGTTTTGCATCCTTAGCTGGTTGCTCAACTTTTTTAGTCTCTGTATCCGTAGCTGCTTGCTCATTACATGATGTTACAGTAAAGGCCAAGTAGGCACCTATAGCAATACTTAAATATTTTTTCATTGTACTTTTTTTGTGTTAATCAGGACAAATATAAATAAATTATAATAGCCCTCTTCCCGTTTTAACAAGTTTTCCCTGCTCTTTTAACAATTTTTGCGATTTGTCTAATACCCCATTTACAAAGACTTTACTCTTTGGTGTAGAATAATCCTTACAAATCTCAATATATTCATTTATAGTAACTTTTACCGGAATTTCTTTAAATTCTAGAAATTCCGTCATCGCCATTTTGATAAGAATCAAATCAATCAAAGCAATTCTATCTAGCTCCCAATTTTTAACATTTTCAACAATTATCTTTTCAGTAGACTCATTGTTATTTAATGTTTTAATAAATAAAGACCTACCAAAAGGAATAATTTCATCATCACTTATTTTCACAGGTAACGCGGCATATTTATCATCCGAAGCTTTAATTCCTTTTAGGAATTTCTGCATAGCAGAATTTACCAACGGAATATCATCTGCCCAATGAATATTTTTCTCTAAGAATAAATGGTGAAGTTCTTCATTCGGCGCTACAAAAGCATTGAAAATATTCATTACCAATTCTGATTCTTTCTTGAAAGTAATTCCCTCAAGATTAGAACTTACGATCCAATCTTCTTTCATTATACTATCAAGAACACCAGCAACTATTGACTGATCCTCGTCTAAGCTATAAGGTAGGTTTTTCAGCTTATCTTCTAAAAATAGGTTTTCTTCCAATTTGGTTAAAACGCTATTCTCTGAAAGAATACGATATTCCTTTACCTTATCTTCTGAAGGAAAATATTTCTTTTCCTCCGTTTCCAATCTTTCCTGAGCCAATCTTCTTACTTCCACTAAAAAATTTAGTTCCAATAAGAATAAATCGAACAAATCATCAAAGCTCTTATTCAGGGCTTTGTCAAAACGAGCCCTATCATTCTCTTCACCTTGAAAGAATGCGTAAAGGGCATGAAATACTTTAATTCGTACTTGTCTTCTGTTTAACATGGTCTTTGTTCGAAAAAAAAACAAGTCCATATAGCTATGAACTTGTCTTTTTATATTAACAATATTGTGTCTTATTTATTTTTGGCAGCAGCAACACGCTCCAAAGCCATTTCCTTTGCAGCAATGTGAGTTGTGATATCTTCCAATTCAGCCTTTTTCAAAATATCTAAAGTAGTATTGAAAATCTCACGTGTTTTTTCAAATACACGCTCAGATGACCAACCTTTTACTTCAGAATAAACATTGATAAGTCCACCAGCATTGATCAAGAAATCAGGAGCATAAACAATACCCATTTTCTTTACCATTTCACCGTGAATCTCCTCATCTGCCAACTGATTGTTTGCAGCTCCAGCTATCACAGCACACTTCAATCTAGAAAGTGAATCATCATTTACTGTTGCTCCAAGTGCACATGGCGCATAAATGTCCATGTCAATATCATAAATAGCATCTCCTTCAACAATAGTAGCACCGTACTTTTCAGCAACTTCTTGCATACGATCCATAAAGATATCATTGATAAATACGATTGCTCCTTCTTCTGTTAGATGTTTAACAAGGTTTTCACCTACATGTCCAATTCCTTGAACGGCAACTTTCTTTCCTTTTAAATCATCAGACCCCCACTTAAATTTCGCAGCAGCCTTCATTCCCATATATACACCATAAGCAGTAACTGGTGAAGGATCACCACTTCCACCCATTGATTGAGGAATACCTGTTACATGTTCCGTTTTCAAACGAACCATTTCCATATCGTGAGTAGTCATACCTACATCCTCAGCTGTAATATATGAACCACCTAGTCTATCAACAAACTCACCAAACTTTTGCATCAAAGCATCCGTTTTGTGTACTTTTGCATCTCCAATGATTACGGCTTTACCACCACCTAATTCTAATCCAGAAATGGCTGCCTTAAAAGTCATTCCTCTCGATAATCTCAAAACATCAGTTATTGCTTCCATTTCACTAGCATAACTCCACATTCTAGTTCCACCTAGTGCTGGTCCCAATGTAGTATCATGTACAGCAATGATTGCCTTCAATCCAGTCTCCTTATCATGACAAAACACAACTTGTTCATGTTCCATCTTTTCCATTTGCTGAATCACGGGATTCTTGTCGAGCATCTCAGAATTTTCTTTAATCATGAAGAATAATTTATTTTTGTTAAAACCTCAGTCTAAAAATTCAACTATTTTTGACCAGACTTCCCTAACAGTTGAAAAGTCATGCAAAAGTACAATTTATTTTCGTCAAATAAAAAAGACAACAAACAATAAATGAAAGAGCTAAAACACCTAAATAAATACCTATTTAAATACCGATACAGACTCGCTCTTGGCGTGCTATTTATAGTCATCTCCAATATCTTTAGTCTATACCCTCCAGTATTTATAGGAAAAGCATTTGATGCTATCAGCGAATCTATTGGTCATTATAAAGAATCTCAATCAGAGGACTTTCTATCAGGCCTGAAATATAATCTACTTACCTATGGTGGCTTAGTGGTATTATTCGCCCTTGGAAAAGGATTCTTCATGTTCCTCATGCGGCAAACGGTAATCGTTACATCTAGAATGATAGAATTTGATCTAAAGAATGAGATTTATGAAAAATATCAATTTCTCAGTCTAAGCTTCTATAAGAAGAATAAAACAGGTGATCTTATCAATAGAATTTCTGAAGATGTAAGTAAGGTAAGAATGTATTTAGGTCCAGCCATTATGTATTCCATAAATCTAACTGTCCTTATCATTCTCGTCGTAAGTAAGATGTATACGGTAAGCCCTACTCTAACATTTTACACCCTTTGTCCTCTACCAATCCTATCTCTTACCATCTATATCATTAGCAACCAGATAAATAAAAAATCTTTAGCAGTTCAAAAACAACTCTCCACCCTATCAAGTTTTAGCCAAGAAACCTTTTCAGGTATCAGACTTATTAAATCCTTTGCCGTAGAAAACCTAACCTTCAAAAGTTTCACTAAGGAAAATGATTCCTACAAGGATAAACAACTAAGTTTATTAAAATCGCAATCAATGATGTTTCCATTGATGATTTTATTGATTGGACTAAGTACTGTATTAACCATTTATATTGGCGGTAAAGAGGTTATGGCTGGAAATATCACCAATGGGAAAATTGCAGAATTCATCATCTATATCAATATGCTTACTTGGCCGGTAGCCTCATTAGGTTGGGTAAGTGCTATTGTTCACTCGGCTTCAGCCTCTCAACAAAGAATTAATGAATTCTTGAAAGAGGAAGTCGAGATTAAAAATGAAATACAAACAGAACAATTGATTCAAGGAGATATAACCTTTAAAAATGTACAATTCACCTATAATGATACGGGAATACAAGCTCTTAAATCGATAAATTTCCATTTAAAAAAGGGAGAGACACTGGGTATCTTAGGGAATACAGGAGCTGGAAAAAGTACAATTGCCAATTTATTATGTAGACTTTATGAAATTGATAAGGGACAATTGATCATAGATTCTACCCCTATTCATGCATTGAACTTATCAAATCTAAGACAGCAAATAGCCTATGTCCCCCAAGATGCATTTTTATTTTCAGATACTATCGCCAACAATATAGCTTTTGGCGTAGATACCGCAACAATCGAAGACATAAAATTGGCTGCAAAGTATGCCGGTGTATATGATAATATTGTTCAATTTCCTGATGGATTCAATACTAAAATAGGAGAAAGAGGAGTAACCCTTTCAGGTGGACAGAAACAAAGGGTAGCAATCGCAAGAGCTATCATGAAAAACCCATCAATTCTTATCCTTGATGATTGCCTTTCTGCAGTAGATACAGAAACTGAAGCAAGGATATTGGAACATTTAAAAATTTGGATGAAAGACCGTACGACGGTCATTATAGCGCACAGAATATCTACCCTACAATCTGCCAATAAGATTATAGTTTTGGAGGATGGAAAAATCATTGAAGCAGGTAACCATCAAGAACTTATAACAAAAAATGGTTACTATTCCTCAACATTTAAAGAGCAAGAATCACATAAAAAAGCCTAACAGATAATAAAAAGAAAGATGTCGATTTCGTTTGATATGTGAAGATTTTTTTTAGATTTGTTAAAGAAAATTACAATCAATTTATAAGATATAAATGGAAGAGAGAGACAATGAGTCAAGGGAAGATATATATTCCAAAGTATTAAGAGCTGGTAGAAGAACTTATTTCTTAGACGTCCGCTCTACAAGATCTGATGACTATTATTTAACCGTTACTGAAAGTAAGAAGTTCACGAACGAAGATGGTAGTTCATATTACAAAAAACACAAGATCTACTTGTACAAAGAAGATTTTGAAAACTTTAAAGAAATGTTAGACGATGTTACTGAATATATCTTCCAAAAAAAGGGGAAAGAAATCATTCATAACAACGAAGAAGACGAATTAGCAGCAGCTACTAAACGTTTTTCGGACGTTCAATACGAAGATATTTAAAAAAGGAACCTTAAACAGTTTTTTTTTCGAGCTGATACAGCGGCAATTAAGGCTTTTTCTAAAAAAATCTTTCATAATTGTTTGGAAGTTTAAAGGTGATAAACGTATATTTGCCACCGTTAACACAGACGGAGGTTGTAGCTCAGTTGGTTAGAGCATCGGATTGTGGTTCCGAGGGTCGTGGGTTCGAATCCCATCTTCCTCCCTCCCAGAATAAAAAAAGGTTTCAAACATATGTTTGAAACCTTTTTTTATTCCTACCATTTATACTTTGTAGAATACTATTCAAACACTAAAAGTATATATTCCTTTAATCAAATAATGAATGCTTTGAGCCATATTCAATACCTTTGAAAGATGAATTCAATCCTTGACATATTCGATCTGCAGGCTGAAGATGCCCCAAAAATAATAGCCACTCTAAAAAAACTAGTTCAAGAGAAATCAATTCCAAAAGGACAGGTTCTACAACGCTATGGCACAACCAAAACAAAAGGTTTTTTTGTCAAAAAAGGATTATTAAGGAGTTATACTATCGATGAAAAAGGAAAAGAACATATATTCATGTTTGCCCCAGAAGGATGGATCATATCAGATGTAGAATCTCACGCGCACAATGCCCCCTCAAAACTATACATAGATGCTGTTGAAGACTCTGAAATTGAAGTTCTGGCAGCAGACAGTTGGAAACAACTAAAAATGACTCCTGAGATCCTACAAACCAATCAGCAAAAATTAATAAATAGAGTCGCTGTACTACAGAGAAGGGTCATTATGTTAATGAGCGCTTCAGCAAAGGAACGATATCAACATTTTCTTGAAACCTACCCACAAATTGTCAATAGAGTTCCTCAAAAAATGATAGCTTCTTACCTAGGAATAACCCCAGAAGCCTTAAGTACCACAAAACGTAAAATGCTAAAAAAGGATTGACCCTATTTCTTAATGTAGATTAAGTCGATTGTACATATTTCAATAGACCTTTGTTTTCAATCAAACTGTAAATGAAATGTTAAAGAAATCGTTGTTATCCACATTATTGTTTTTTAGTCTTAGTACACTTCAAGCTCAATCCGTAAATTCGAATGAATCAAGAGTCGATTTCACAGTGAAAAACATGGCTTTTAATCGCGTTGAGGGAAACTTCTCAGGGATAGAAGGTATGGTGAATTTCTCTCCAAAGGATTTATCAAATTCTTCTATCAATATTTGTATTGATGCAAACACTATCAATACAGAAAATAAAGACAGAGATACTCACCTAAAAAATGAAGATTTTTTTGAAGTTGAAACTTATCCTACCATTTGCTTTGAAGCTGATAAGTTCGAAAAAATAAATGAGCAATTCTTCACTATTGGGAAACTAACCATGCATGGTATAACCAAAACGGTTAAGATACCTTTTACCTATGAAGACCGACATATTAAAGCAGTATTCAAAGTCCTTCGAAAAGACTATAATATTGGAGAAAACACAGGGAATTTTATGGTAGGAAACGAGATAGACATACACATCATTTGCAGCTTGAATTAATACCTATTACACCCTTGATATTACAATCTAAACAGTATTAACAACAGAAAAAAGCTAAAATGAAAAAAACTAAACTTATATACTGGGTAAGTACAATCCTATTCTCACTAATGTTACTTTCGGGAGCCATTTTTTATTTTGTAAGTTTCGAAACAACAAAGGAAAGTTTCATCAAATTAGGGTTCCCAATATTTATAATTATTCCATTAGCAATAGCTAAAATTTTGGGTATTTCTGCTATTCTGATTAAGCAATTAAAATCATTTAAAGAATGGGCGTATGCAGGCTTCTTTTTCAATTTATTAATTGCTACATTTTCCCATATTTCTATTGGAGATGGAGAGTCTCTTGGAGCAATTATTGCCCTCGTATTATTACTTAGCTCATATCTACTCGATAAAAAATTATCTCCTAAAAGATTAAAGCAAGCCGTAAATTAATTGGTTATATATTTTCACAAATCAATCTATAAATAATAAAGAGCTGTACTATAAGTACAGCTCTTTATATTTCCGATAACCTAGATCATCACTCAACCCTTTTGAAAGTTAAATTAACTTATAAGAGTTGAACTTAAGTACCTTTATAGGGTTAATATTAGTTATAAAACAAATCCTATTATTTGAACTATGAAACTTATCTATCTTAAGGTTAAGCCAAACATCCTTGGTGCTGCCATTTTCCTCTTTAATGGTTAAATTAACCGCAACCTGCCTATTGATTAATTGATCAAAATGATCAGAATCCCTAGGACATATTTTAGTCAATACACTATTATACTTCCCTTTATTTAGTAATAGGACCTCTTCAATAATTTCATTTTCCCGTCCCTTATACAATTGTATATTTTTTGTATCCTTTATTCCAGGGCTGTTATTCTCAAAAAATCCTTCTTCCCCGTAAAATAACTTTCGCCAATTCCTTTCAGTATTTCTTTTGGGTAGAATGCCCTTTTTATATTCATGAATATAATCTACTACTTTACAGGTAGCTATTAAAGAACCACCATAGGTCATATGTTGGTTGATTTTATAGGTGTTTTCAAAACTACTTGTTGTAAAGCCTTTATAACCACGCTTATCTTGTAAGTCTAACCAATAATTATCGGTAGAATAATCACCTAAGACATTTGATAAACCACTTTTCCATTTATCATAATTTTGCACATGTTGTTCATACATTGGCAAAGTCAAAAACATCAATTCAATATCATTTTCATTACATAAATCAACTATCTTTTGAACATATTCTTCCAAAACATCATTCGATTCGTATTCCCCTCCATCTACTGGAGCACCTTTGTCAACATATTTTTGAAGAATAGCCTCCTCTATCCCAGTTTGGAACCTAACAAACCTTCCCAAATATAGTTTTTGACTTTTTTTGGTTTTACTATTCGATAATGCTATATTCTTTTCTATCTGTTCGAAATCTTTATATAAAAAATCATGATTCCTAATAGCATTAGACCATGCATAGACATAATTTTTTGGAGCAAACAAATTTAAAGTTGATTCCAACTTTGTAGGCCAATGTTTTCTGGCTTGAAAACTTTTAAACTGATCTGACAAAGGACCTTCTTTCAAATCAAATGGGGTTACCTTTTTCAATCCATAGGTCTCAATAACAACCAACTTAGGTTTGCTGATTTTTAAGGCCTCCTTCAAGGAATAATAATAATCAAGTACATTTGTTCCTGGTGAAGCAAGGATAAATGAGTTACACCCCATGGCAGCACTCAAATTCTTAGGGTTGATTCCAGTATACAAATGAGAATTCCCAAGTAATAAAATATCTATTGGACTTTTGGCAGTGAAATCATAAAAAGCATCCCACTTTCTCTTTGTATGATTGTTTCTATTATCTGGATTAAATATACCCTGAGTTTCAAGGTACACCAACCCACAAATAAAGAGCAATGAAATGATCCCAAGTTTGAAAAAAATTCGAACAATTGGATTCTGGTCCCTTTTCTGCGATTCTACCTCCTTTCTAGTTTTAGATACAGGTCTCTTTTTAAAATTCATCCTTTCCTAAATTAAAATTGAAAATAAATAAAACTTTGATCATTTAAGCCTACCCCATATGATCCAAAAAACAATACAGAACCAATAATTACAATATAAAATGAATACCGCACTATAATTGGTCTTAACATCAACCAATCAGATATATTTAATTCATTTTTAGCTAATTTTTCAGAAACCAACTCCATTAAAATAGTACCTACTAACAACCAAATAGCTAATTTAAACTCAATTCCATTTAATCCAAACTCATATAATTTCTCAAAATTGGAAAAACCTAATTCACTATAAGCCAAAATCGAATCACTAAATGTTTCTGCTCTAAAGAATATTAAACTCAATACCCATCCTAGTATTACTATAAAAGATTTTACAATTTTTATATGTATTATCTTCAATAAATATTCATCAAGAAGTATTAAGAATAATCCATTCATCAGCCCCCAGATAACAAAATTCCAAGAAGCCCCATGCCACAACCCACTGAGCACAAAAACAATCATAATATTTAGAATGGTCTTCATTTTAGTTCCCCTGTTACCTCCTAAGGGAATATATACATAATCCCTAAACCAAGAACTTAAGGAGATATGCCAACGCGACCAAAAACCTGAAAAAGAAATAGACAAGTATGGTCTTCGGAAATTAGTAGATAATTTGAAACCAAGAGTTCTAGCAACCCCGATAGCGATGTCTGAATAAGCTGAAAAATCTAAATATAACTGGAATGCAAAAAATATAGATGCAATTAAAATTGGTGCACCACTTGCTCCAGGAATATCATCAAAAGCAGAATCAACAAAAATGGCCAACCGATCAGCAATGACAATCTTCTTAAACAATCCTATTGCAATAGTTACCAGCCCACTTCTGATATCCTCATAATTTACTTTCTTGGCTGTGAAAAACTGAGGCAATAGATCTTTGGCCCGTTCAATAGGACCAGCTACCAATTGAGGAAAGAAACTTACAAAAGCAAAAAAGGATAATACATCCTTTGTTGCATTAAGTTTTCCCTTATAAATATCTAGCGTATAACTTAAAGTCTGGAATGTATAAAAACTAATTCCTACAGGTAAAATGATATTTAAACGATTGTAGGTGAATTCGGCTCCAAATAATGTGAAAACATTGATAAAACTATCAGCAAAGAAATTGAAATATTTAAAGAAGCCTAAAATTCCAATATTTAAAACAATACTACTAACTAGTAGTAATTTTCTTCTAGCGTCATTCTCTTCATTTTGTAATTTGGCTCCTATGACAAAATCAGCTAATGAACTTATTACGATAAGCGATAAAAAACGCCAATCCCACATCCCGTAGAAAAAATAACTAACCAGAATGATAAATAAATTCCTAAGCCTCACATTATTCTTAAAAACAAGCCAATATAAAAGAAAAACTACAGGAAAAAATATTGCAAATTCAATAGAATTAAAGAACATTCCAAAATGTATTTATTATTATTATACTTCTCTTTAAAAAAAAGAGAAATCGAATTTTGGGCTAAAATAATAATATATTTTAGAATTTGAGACATATAAATAATCAAAAGTTCAGATGAACTTCCTTTCTAAGAAAGATAGTAGGAGATAAAGTACAAAAGCTAATAATTCAGTTAATTACCAAATATTTTTCATGTTTAATAAAAATATTATCCCTGAGACTCCCAATAATCGAATAGTCATTTTGAATAGCACACCGACTCAAAATTGATCAAAAAAAGCTCTTTCATTTGACATTAATTCCGTGGAGGAATTCCAATTTTTTCCAATGGAAATAAACATGGCGTTTCAACAAATAAGGTGGAAAGAGGTTATTTTTTCATAATATTGAATTATTAAATTTTAAACATACCAAATTAATAATACCCCCAATATGAGTGACTTTCAAATAGTCCTTACTTCATTAAAAAGCTTGCAGGGGTCTTTCCCTCTATCCTTTTAAAAGCAGTATAAATTGAACTTCTTGACTTAAACCCAACTTCTTGACCTACAACTTCAAGTGTAAGGAATCTCGCTCGATCTGGATCTGCCATCATTTTTTTCGCCTCTTCAACTCTATATTTATTTATAAATAAATTGAAATTACAATTCGCTTTATTATTAATTACCTTAGATAGTTTACGATGATGTATTTCTAGGATTTTCGCCAGATCAGCAATATTCAATTCTGGATCAATAAAACATTTAGTTTCTTCAATTTTAGTCTCCAATCTTCTGAAAATATTATCAATTTCCAATTGATCCTCCTCAGTAAATACCTTAACAAATTGACTTCCTTCCAATCCATCTTCAATCTTTTCTATAAGATGGATAGCTCCCTTTTCTACTTGACTAATTTTTTCTACTTGTACGTGAAATTGTCTGTACCCAAAAAATACCGTCCAATACATCAAAATCCAGAAAGTTATATGTTGACTTACATATAGGATCAGACTTGTATCTATTGAAATAATAAAATCAAACATCGTTGCTATAAAATACATTCCCAAAATCAACATATTGAAGATGGTAATTACAATAAAACCAAAGCAAAGAAATTTAAACCATTTCAATAATTTAGATTCCAGGGAAGAATAATAATTAACTACCAATAGTGCATTTTCAGCAATCAATCTCAAAGTCTTGATTAAATAATATAGCACAAAAACGTTCGCTATTAAATGATATGGGAAGTCAATTTTATAATAGAATTCACTCTCTTGAATTTCAACTTTCACATCTGAAGGAATCAGTAAAAATAAACCCAAGAATACTACAAATTCAATTATTCCTGGAATAAGATGAGGAAGTATTCTCTGCTCCTTTCTTCCTATCACTTCTTGAGCATATAAATAGAGTAATGGAAAGGATAAAAAATAAAATCGAACGGGAAGAAAAATTAAAAATGGATTAGTTTCTAAAATCCCAAAATCACTTAACATATTAGGTAAAAAGGAGAAACCCCAAGTAATCAAAAATAAACCCAAATATTTTGTTGGTTTTTGCTTTGAGGCCAAAAAAAACAAAACCCCACCAAGTACTAGTCCATGTGATAAGGTTAAAAAAGAAAGTAAAATAGCGAAATCCAACATACATAAAATATTTACAAAGTAAACTCAACTCAATATGAGTCGGTATCATTTGGACAAAAATCCTTAATTCAGTATTTCAGAGTGTCTAAATCTCAATTCAAATTGTATAAATTTCTGAATAACGGATAAAATACTTCCTATTAGCCCTCTAAAATGGAGGACATTCTTTCAATTCCACATCGATTGTATTAGCTTAATAATTCATCTAACCATGTATTTTACTTCATAAGTTAAACAAAATATCCCTAAACATAATTTAGGTCTAATATAAAACATGACAATATTTCTATATTTTTCAACTTAGTATAAATTCAATAACCAATGAAACTCCAATAATAAAATTGAAAAATTCAGAATGTATTACTAAAAAAGGGCAAGAAATTGGCTAGACCTTTTAAGTAATTCATTAATAAGAATCTTCTTATTAATGAATTGAAATAATAATAAATTCGCTATCAGTACTAATTATTGGATAGTAAACACCTACTATAATGTACTGAGATCTATTACTTTTCCCATTGAAGCTTCCCCAACAATTCCTTCATAAACTACCTTCCCAATCTTATCAATTACAGAAACAGTATAGTTTTTCAAGTCAACTGCTTTCTCTATAAAGAAGACACCATTAGAAGGGTTTGGACTAATATCGTTTACCTAAGATAGATTCATCTATTAGAACCTTCCTCAGCTGTAGCATTGAGCGTGTATTCCTCTCAATTAAATACACCTTGCGCAATAACCTTGACTACAATAGTAACCTTAAGAAGGTATTAACAAAAAAAGGGCTAACCAAATGGCTAGCCCTTTTAGGGTATTAATGAATAAGAATCTTCTTATTTGATAATTGAAATTCGTTTAACGATAAAGTCGCTAGCAGTACTAATTCTCATATTGTACATACCTGATGGTAATGTACTAAGATCCATTACTTTTTCCATTGTAGCTTCCACCACAACTTCTTTGTAAACAACCTTTCCAATTTGATCAACTACAGAAATAGTGTAATCATTCAAGTCAGTTGGTGTCTCAATAAAGAAGGTACCGTTAGAAGGGTTTGGACTAACATTGATTTGATTCAAGATAGTCTCATCCAATCCAATAGAACAATCATCAGAAATTACATTGATAGTGTAAACTGCTTGAGTAGATCCATCTTGTGCAGTAACCGTAATGATGATAACACCATAAGGAGCTACTGTCGCAGAACCGGAAAGTACAACTGTTGCATTTGGATCAGTTGGAACAACTGTCATATTAACCAATGAAGTAAATCCAACACCAACTGTTAAGTTGTATGTACTCTCATCTACCGTTGACAATTCCATTGCAGCAGTAGTATCTGAACCCGTAATAATACAGAAGTAACCAACATTGGTCATCAATGAATCTAATGTAGCATCATCGTTTGGTGCTGCATAAGACCAGTTTACATAGTATACAAGTTGAGAACCATCCTCAGCTGTAACGGTAACAATAGATGTTCCAGGAACAGAAGGTGCATCAACGATATCAACTATAGCTTCAGAATCTTCAGCAATTGCACTTAAGTTAGGAATTGGTGCGTTATAAGCTAACTCAATATCGTAGATAATTACTGTAGCATCAAATCCTGCAACTGTACCACCATTGATTGTTAGGTCTAATAAATTAGCATTATTACTTGGTGCTTCATCAAAGACAACATAATAGGTCTCGATAGTTACACCATCCTGAGCTGTTACTTCAAATATTGCCGTATCAGTAAGCGGCATAGCAGCTGGCAAATAATTTACTATTGCATTTGCATCCGCAGGAACATACGTCATAAACGGCATAGATGTAGTACCATTTGGTAAGGTTACATAGTACCAGTAGGTATTAGCAACGAATCCAGGTAAGGATACAGCATCCATTAAGATGTCAGCCATCAATGCATTTGTTGATAGCGCTTCGACTTCATAATTGATACAGTAAACATTAGTAGTTACACCGTCCTCAGCTGTAACTGTAACAAGAGCAGTACCAGGGATGGCAACGTTTGTAACAGCTACTGTTGCGTTTTGATCAGTTGTTACAGCAGTAACAGATGGTGTAAACGCAGAACCATAAGGATAGGTCATATTATAACACAACGTATCCGGGTTGAATCCTGATACAGGACTATTACTAACACTTAAGGAAGATAAAGTAGCATCCGTTGCAGCAGGAGCTTCCGTAATGTTTATAGTATAGGTTGAAACATAATTTGTATCCTCAGCAACCACTACAACTGTTGCGACACCAGGTAATGAAGCTGGCTCCGTAATAGTCATACTCGTAATAAAGTAAATATTAGGCGCTGAATAAACTGCATCTACATCCCAATTGGTAGCACCATAAGGCACTTCATAATTATAGTTAAAAACTACAGGGTCAAATACAACCGGATCAGAAACCGTATCATTATTTACGGTTAATTCCATAAGTGATGCATCTATATTAGGCACATGTTCTTTAAGTTCCCAATTATCGAATGCAAAACCTTCAATTGCAGCACTACCATTATTCCAAGTTGAATAACGCCATCTGAAAATTACTTCTGTCTCTATAATAGAATTTGGCAAAACAATAACCTTTTTAGTCCAATCAGTTGTATTTGATTGAGGCACTTGATTAGAAGGCCAAGTATACCAATTAACCCCACCATTAAATGATCTTTGCAATCTAAATACATGCGACGATTCAGGTCTGATGTAATCAAAAGAAAACTCTACAGGGTTTGTATAATTGGAGATGTCATAACAGGGAGAATATAAATAAGAGTATTCATTCAATTCTGCGTTTCCATTTAATTTAGTAGCCCATACTTTCCCCGTATTTCCATTACCAATATTTGCTGTTGTAGGAATTCCCCATTCCCATGAATCATTTGTTCCAGTATTTATTTCACTGTACCAATATCCATTATCCGATTCAAATCCAGTACTATCCTGAGTCAAATTAGGCACACTTGTCAAGCCAAATGAAATATTATTGCTAGACATATCTTCATCTTGTGCATAAACAATTTGAATATCAATCGTATAATTACCTGGAAGAGTCATATCAATATCTGGAAGTTGATACAAGGTATCCGATTGAGACGCTAAACCTCCGTCGAAATTCCAAAAATCAATCCATAATCCACTATTGTTAAATTGATATTGTGCTGTAGCAGCATTTGAACCAACATCAAAATTACCATAATTTGCAATTTGGACATAGCCAGTTTCAATACCTAAACCACATGATGTTTCCAAAGAATCTACAGAAACAAGTGCCAAATCATAATCTGGGCATTCCTCAACTATAAATACTTCAGTTCCTTCCAACTCCCATGCTGTACCAGAATCTACACCATTATCTACAGGGTTCCCATCGTTATTAGCAACTAATATACCTCCACAACGATTAATTTCATAGGTACCTCCGCCCCATCCATTTCCATATTGGTCATAGGTGTAAAGTTCATAAACCATATTAGGGAAAACACATACGTCATAAGTATAGGTTGTATTACTACTCAAATTTCCTGAGCCATCAATATCGCCGTCCTCTGCTATAACGTAATTATTCAAGGAATCTTTAATTTTCCAAGCATCCGAGGCTCCACTTGAAACTGTATTTATGATTAGTTCCACATACGTAATCCCCAAATTAGTAACAGTAGTGCTGATCATATTATTTGAAGCACTAGAGTCACTAGGTAAAACAGTCTGTACATAAAAAGCGGAATCTATAGCACTTGAAAAATCATAATAACCGTCTAAAATGAAACTAACAGTTTCTGCAGGTTGTATTGTATCATTGAATAAACTCGAAACAGCAACCGTTGAATCCGTCCATCCTAAGTCTACCATAAATCCAGTTTGAGGCTGACCACCGAAATTTGAAATTTCAATTTCTATCTGTACAGAATCACTGACATTACATCCTTCTGTTAATGGTGATAAAATTGAAGATACTCCAAGATCATTTGCCCATGGCGTAACCATTGTCAATTGAATTGCACCTAAAGCAGTATCACAAGGATTCGTTAAGTATACATCATAAATGGTATTCTCTGTCAATCCATCCATAATAAATGAATTTATATATGCTGTATCTGTTGGAATGCTATCATATACATCCAAAGTATCCAATACATCAACTAATTCTAGGTACCAAGCCGTATCTGGACTAACATTCAACCATTCAAGAGAAGCCTCTTCATCGGTTATATAATCCACAGTAAAAGTTACTGGCAATTCACAGTCAGGACCTTGTTCCCAACGAACCATATCGACATATAGTCTATCAAAAGTGGTTAGTGGTAAGAATTTTATTGCAATTCTAGTATCAGAACCTGCATAAGAAACAAATGGAACTACAATTGAATCATAAGTAGTACTAACAGATCCAGAATACATAGGTGTAAATGTGCTAACATCATCAGCATCAGTTATAGTCCCTACCTCAAAAGGTGAAGGTTGAGCTGAAGAAGCAGATCGAGCCCAAAACGTAAATATATTCGTCCCAGCTGTTATATTATTCAATTCTGGTGTTATTAAAAATAAATCTGCAGACGGATCATTACTGCCATCTAATCTAATATACTTTGAACCATCATAGGATGACCAAACACTTGAACCAACATAAACACTTGCGTTACCACTTGAAACAGTAGTGTAATCCCAACATAATAAGGTATCACTCCCTGAAGAAAGACTTTCAAAACTAGTTGTAAAATCTCCTATAGGTGCACAATCCATTTCAATCTCAATTGGGAATGCCTCACTAATAGCATCTGTACAATTGGAATAGATAAACATTTCGTAGATCGTCGAAGGCTCCAATCCTGTAGTTGTAAAGGATAGTGTTGATACTGTATCAAAAACACTAGCAGTACCTCCTAATATATCATCCAGTTGAACATACCATTCTGTAGCATAAGTTCCTACAGAATCTAAGGTAACTGAAACGGAATTAGTCGTTGTGCCATCTACAGTAATTGTCGGTGGATAACAGTTTGGTATTTCATGAAATTCAATATCATCTAAATAAAGGTTTTCAGAACCTGCATTAGATCCCATAAGTCCTTTCATAGCAACATAAGTATCGGTACCCGTATAATTATCGAATTCCACCATATACTGAACATGTTGATTCGTAAAAGAAATGGTATCATAAGTAGTAAAAGTATTCACATCCGTAGGATCAGACATTGTTCCAACTACCAATTTATTCTCATCATTGTTACCTTCTCTACCATAAAACCTTAATCTATATCCTGCAATGGTCATCACTTCGGGGAATACAGCAAACTGGAGAGAACTAGAAGCAGTTGCACCTGTAGGGTGCCAATACCTCAGGTACATAGTCCCCGTGTTAGAGAAGCCAGTACTAGAAAGTATTCTAACATATGAACTAGTTGATACGGTACTATCAATTAGATTCCAACAATTCGGGACCTCCTCTGGCGTTACATCTTCAAAACTAGTTTCAATATTTAATACTGGTGTACATTCTGTGATAAATGGTCCTGTAGACCAGTCACTAGAATCTAATCCAGCAGTACAAATAGCTTGAACACTAAATTCATAATTTGTCCCAGGCATCAATCCCGTCACATTATAAAAAGTATCTGTAGTAGAAACTGTTGTACCAGTTCCAGGTGTAAAACCTTCCAAACCGTACTCTACTAACCAACCACCAGCAGGTGCTATTGTATTGTTTTCTAACCATACCAATGTAGCAGTGTTTGGCAATATATTGGTTACAGACAACTGACTAGGTGAAAAACATAAGTCAGTATTTGTCACTCTGATATCATCTAAAGCAATATCTCCCTTAAAATCACTACCTTTCAGCGCTCTAAATCTAATTTGAACCACTCCTGTATAAGAGGCCAAATTCACATTAGCTTCTAGCCATGGTGCAGCTGCAGAAATATGTTGTTCTCCTTGAAGACTAAAAACATTTTGATGCCAAATACCATCATTCAATACATCAATAAACAATGTTCCCATATCTTCTCCATACATATGATACATAAAGGACAAAGTTGGATAACTTACACCAGATATATCAAATTCTGGTGAGTACAACATGGCTACTGCCTCATTTTCATCTCCCTGAGAAGCCTCACAATAAAAATATTTCGAACCACTAAAAGCTCCTGAAGGACCTGTGGAACCAGATGGTGTAGAATTTGATCCATCAATATTCCAACGGAATACGTTAGTCGCTCCTGTAGGACTTGATTCCCAACAATTCGCAATAGTGGAATTCGTTGTGGTTGGATGGTTCTCAACACTATCAATGAAAGGTACACCAAAAGCATTACATTCGGTAGTCACCATTATTGGACCAACCCAATTTGATTCTCCATCAGCACCACCACAATTCGCTCTTACAAATAATTCATACTCAGAATCACCGTCTAATCCAATAGCAGTATAATTAGTTAAAGTGGAAGTGCCATCTGGTGTACCTGAGGCAGTTTCACTTAATGTTATATTCACATATTCAATATCCCAAGCAGACTCATTATCTATTGGAGTCCATGACATAGAAATTTCATCATTGGTAAATGAATCAACTTGAAAATTAATTGGTTCTTGACATAAGGATAAGGTTGTAAAACTATATACTGAAGTCCAAACACTTGCACCATCAATAATACCACAGTTCGCACGAACAATCAACTCATAATTTTGACTAGGTAGTAAGCCTGATAAAATAGGAGCATTGGTTGTTAAATTTGCATTATTTGGTATATAGGCAAAAGTATCCGCTGGAATTAATGAGGTATTTATTAATTCTATATCCCAAGCAACTTCAGTAAAAGCCTGTGCCCAAGATAGGTAAACTGATGACTCTGTAATACTATCAATCGAAATATCTCCTAAAGGTATACAGGTAGGTGGTGTAATAAAAGTACCAGCAAATGACCAATCACTTTGAGGAATGGAGTCAAATGGTCCACAATCAGCTTGAACATAAATAGCATATTCAATATCAGGACTTAGCCCTGTCATATTATATGGATTCCCCACTAATCCAGTTGTTAAACCAACGTAAGTTGGATTACCTGTAGCAGTATCACCAGCTGTTAAATTTAAAACTTCCATATTCCAAAGTGTTTCAGAACCATTCGAAGCCCATGTAATATCAGCTGAATGAGGTAGAATATTGGAAGCCATAACTCCAGATGGAGGAGGACAAGAAGTTACTATATAGGTCAAATCCAAATTAGCAACGATGTTTACATTATCAACCCAGGAATCACCATTCTTTGAAACGATTTTCACACTATCCAGATTGTTAATGTCTACTCCATAACTTGATAAATCAACAGTAGGAAAAATTTCACACAAATCTGAACCAACTACAACTCCATTAACTTCCAAGTCAAACTTGTACCATGTTGGACAATTCCACCCTAAAGAAGCCACTCCAATTTCGGCTTGAGTAATGAAAGAGTTGGTAACGGTATCTACGCAATCGAAACTGTTGAATTCCACAAAAACGGAATTATCAGGACCATAAGCTGTCTGTGTGTAACTACATACCCCCTGCGCAGAAAGAAGAGAATAAGAGAACACTGAAAGAACGGTGGCCAACCGCTGTAACGTTTTAATCATACATTAAAGGTTTTAGGTTGTTAATAAACATATACAATAGTATCCCCAAAGATATGGAGGGGAACATGTCATTGTAATCGTTATCAAAGGGTTATATGTCTAAATGACGGACTTCAAGACAAAATAATTCCGAACCTTACCTTTTTAAACAGCATAAAGCATACTGTCAATATGTAAATGGACAATCATGAATAAAAATAAAGGAAAGAAGTGAAGGAAGAAATACAAAAAAAAGGGGAGTTACAATTGTTAGTTCGTTTTTTAATAGTTACCTAAACTCTAAAACTTAAACTACAAATTTGTAATTCCCCTAAAAATTTTACCGTGCATATACTTTATGAGAAAGCTATAACACAGTTTTAAAAAACAGTTCAATTCCAAAATGAATCCTTATTAACAATCTCTAATAAAACCCCTTCTATATAGAACACACTATTCAGTGTAAGACAAACCTCTCAAAATGCCTATGTTAAACTCCCTCAAAATAAGTGAATCTCAAGAGTAGGAATTAAATTGGAATTGAACTTGTCAACACTTATAATGAAGTATCCTTCTTAAGTGTTGATTACAAAACTAAATAAGCATTCATCATAACATTCATACTTTCCCACCTATTATCTTTAAATAACAGAAATGACTAGAAACTAATTGAAATTACTCTATAAATTAGAGACATTCGGAAACACTAAATCCTCAAAACACCCATGAATCAGTCACTTAATCATTACCACCCTGAATAATGACTTATAAATAATTATCTAATAATTCTATAGGTTGAGGTTTTATTCATTGATTTGATAGAGACCAGATAGGCTTGATGAGCCCAATTCTCCATATTTACTTTTAAGCTAGATTCACCTTCAGGAACTACAATTTGATAAACAATCCTACCTAACATATCTGAAACTATGATAACCTTATCTGAACTACCATCAAATTCTAATTGCATATTAGCTTCTTGCATATATATATCCATAGCCATTTGAGCAGGTATTTTTTCCTCAGTACTCAGTACTAAATTAAATTTATGGCTTAATCCTTCTTCGAAATTGGTAAAATCAAAGCCATTCGGCTCTAGTTTTCTACTAACTCCTGTTTCAATATCCTCAATCCAAACATTATATTTTTTTGGTATTTCGGTAATATTAATACTTAATTCTTCTCCCAATTTAGCTTGAGTATATAGTGGTATCCTTAATCCTGCATCTGGAAAAGCTCTTCCATGAATAGCTAAATTTTTATTATTCACCCTGGTCATTATCATTGGCACAGCTTGATTACTGGAGGGTAATTTCAAAGCATCTTTTTTCAAGGAAATTGAAGTCTCATAATCCTCCCTTAAATTTACCACCATTTCATCTGTATAACTATTCGACTTATTACTTAGTTGAATTCTTACCCTTTCTAGATCTGGCTGTCCTACTTTAAAATGCTTAGGCATTGCGCAATCTGTTCTATCCTCTGGTTGAATAGTCAAGGCTAGAGGAATAGAAACCCCAGAATTAGAAATTTCAAAATCAGAACGTTGAACCCAGAATGATTGAAATGGAGCAATATATCTTGCCCCTTCACTCAAACTAACACCTGCTCCTCCATTTATATTTGTACCATTTGTACCTGTCCCCGTTTCTGCCATATAAATGGCATAATTCTGATCTGCTGGTTCCCAAATACAAATCGTGTTTCCATATTTCCAATTTATAGGATCCGAAAACATTCTTCCTTCTATACTTTCCCAATCAATTGAAGTTGTATATGGGTTCGAGATTAAATTCCATCCAAAATTATCTACATCAGTTATTGTAGTTTTACTTCCTTCATTGGTAGTTCCTTTTACCGAAATAGTCAATGGCAATGGGGTGTCATTGGTTGCTGTAGCATTTACAAAGAATAGGCATGGTTTTTTATCAAAATTATCTGTAGCCTTTGCTCCGTACCAAGTACCATAAGCACTAGAATATCCTACATCTTCACCATAACCTATATTTTCACCACCATAATCTTGTGTTTCATACCACCTGAATTGACTTGTATCTCCAAAAGGAACATCCTGAGAAGCTGCATAAATCAAATTACCAGATCCTGCTGTTGAGGTTATAGCTTTAAGGTCCTCCATTTTTGCATTACCAATTGGTGAAGCCAATTGGTGCCATCCATAGTTCTCCAATTTCATTTCAACCGTAGTATTCAGCATAGCTGGACCATTGTATTGCCCATATTCTGATTCTGAATTTGCTTTTAGTACAACTGAGGTAAATGAATTAGTACTTACTGAATTAGCATTCACCTTTAAACATGCAGATATTTCCATTGTAGCTCCTGGCTCCATCACAAGACTATCAACTATGGCATTTTCCAGAATTAGAGCTGGAGTTCCTTCTTGAATGATTATAGTTTGTATCCAATCAGCAGGATCAATAGAAGGGGCCCCACCAATTCCATTACCTCCGGACCAAGCGCTTCCATTCCAAATAATTTCAAAACATTGTATACCCCCATCATCAATAGTCCACAAATCTGAGTCTAGCATATTCTGTCTAGCATTTTTCCCTTTACAATAGGGACTATTCCCTCCATGAAAAATTACCGATGGCTGTAAATTTTGTGCATCCCAACCTATCAAAAGGGAATCATAGTTAGCAATTGAAAGTGTAGAGTTCGCAAACATGTTTGCCATATCTGTTACTGAACTTATATCCCAACCTCCAATATTCTGATCAAAGCCCCCAGTTTTAAACATTGTATTCATATCTGTCACAGCTCCAGTATTCCATGAACCAATATCCTGATTGAAGACTGAATTATTATGAAACATAGCAGCCATATTGGTAACTGATATTGTATTCCATGCTCCTATATCCCCATTAAAAGGAGTATTAGCAAACATATTTGACATATCTAAGACCAAACCAGTATTCCAGGCACTAAGATCCTGATCAAAAACGTAGGCTTGTTGAAACATATTGGCCATATCTGTAACGATAGAAACATCCCATAATCCAATATCTTGATTAAATCCATTGGCTCTATAAAACATAAAACGCATATTCGTTACAGCTGAAGTATTCCAAACTCCAAGTGGTTGATTAAACATTGTTGCACTAGAAAACATATAGGCCATATCCTGAACACTACTAGTATTCCATAAACCAATGGCCTGATTGAATACAGAATTTTTGTTAAACATATACTTCATTGTAGTTACTGAGGCCGTATTCCATGCTCCTATATTTTGATCAAAAGGAGTCTCTGCAAACATATAAGGCATTTCTTGAACACTACCGGTATTCCATCCACTAATATTCTGATTGAAAACTGATGCCTGTCGAAACATACTTGCCATATCCGTTACATTGGAAACATCCCAACTCCCAATGTCTTGATTAAAAGCATTTGCCTTATAAAACATATAACGCATACCTGTAACAGCTGAGGTATTCCAAGCTCCAAGTGGTTGATTAAACATTGTTGCATTGGCAAACATATAGGACATATTCGTTATATTAGATACATCCCACGAGCTGATATCCTGATTGAATATACCAGCCTTCCTGAACATTCTGGACATATCTGTAACTCCTGATAAATCTGGAATATCTGTAGCAATAACCTCCAAATTCAATGCCCTATCAAAGGCATTTGCCATACTCGTCCACGCTCCAGTTCCCCATTGATTCACTTGAATAATTTTTTCTACATCTAAATCATCATCAAAAAATATTCTTGGAAAATCTCCAGAAATAGTAACTGTATATGTTCCAATAGCCGCATAAACGTGCGTAATATTCCCCGTTACACCTACATCATCCGGAGTTCCATCTCCCCAGTTTACTGTATAGTTATAACCGGTCCCTTTTGTAGGAATAGTAATTTCATTATCATCTGAATACCCAAAATTATCTGTTTTCCAGGTGGTGATGAAATAAGTTGAAGCACAATCCAATCCAGCATCTGTAATATTCCAACCAGCTGCTACAAAATCTGCTCTACCGGCTTGAGCAGCTGCCGAACAATAGGTACTATTCCCAGCATGAAAAGTATAATTCCCGGTTGATACTTGAGGCCCCCAACTAATTAGGAGGGCATCATAATTTGCCGTTGAAAGTCCTGATCCACTATTGAACATATTAGACATCAAAACTACATTACCTACATTCCAGGCACTAATGTCTTGATCAAAAGCCAAAGCACCATTGAACATCCAATGCATCTGCGTAACATTACCTACATCCCAGGATCCAATGTCTTGATTAAAAGCAGTTGCATTATTGAACATAGCATACATCAAAATAACATTACCTACATCCCAGTTACCAATATCTTGATTCATAGAAGAGGCACCTTGGAACATAAATCTCATATCCGTAACACTTGAAAGAACAGGAGCATCCGTAGCATTTATCATTAAATTCGAGCTACCGCTAAAAGCACTTTCCATTGAAGTCCAAACCTGATCTCCCCATTGCTCAACAGAGAGTATTTTCTCTGCATCATCTCCAGTGTAGAAAGCAATTCTTGGAAATGCCCCTGAAATACTAACTGTATATGTCCCAGCAGACGAATAGGTATGGGTTATATCTCCAGTTAGACCAGAATCTGAAGTACCATCTCCCCAATCAACCGTATAATTATATCCCGTTCCTGTAGTAGGAATTGTAATTTGAGTATCACCAGAAGGCCCAGTATTATTCGTCTTCCAAGTGGTAATAAAATAACTCTCGGAGCAATCTTTTCCACCATCTGTAATAGTCCAGCTATCTAAAATCCCTAATAAATTTCTAAAAATAGAAACCGTGCTATCACAATAGGAACTATTCCCACCATCAAATGAAACACCACTTTGTACAGTAAGGTTGAAAAAATTAATAAGAAGCGCCTCGTAATTACTTGTTGAAAGTTTAACACCTGAAAACATATTCGCCATATCAGTAACATTACTAATATCCCAAGAACTAAGGTCTTGATCAAAAGAAACAGCAGAGTTAAACATACCTTCCATACTGGTAATGGTGCTAACATCCCAATTCACCAAATTATTACTGTTCAAAGTTGAACAATCCTTAAACATACCACTAAGGGATGTAATTGTAGATAAATCCGGTTGATCTGTAGCACTAATAGTAGCTAAATTTGTACAACCAGTAAATGCATCTTGCAATCCGGATCCTGTTAAACCAATAGTACCCCACTGCATAATTTCAATTAAATCAAATTGAAAAGTCCAGTCAATGGCAGGATACGATCCAGAAATTGTAATAGTATAAATTCCTGAAGAAGCATAATCATGGGAGACAGCAGAAGTCTGATTAGTTAGAGAATTCCCATCTCCCCAGTCTATGTCATAAAGGTAACCACCCCCAGAAGTAAGGAAATTAACTTGTGTTCCAGGTGTATTGGCCGTATTCCATTTAGTAATAAAATCCGTGGCAAAAACATTTCCCATCAGTAGGAATGCGATCCAAAAACACCAAGCATATCCTTTACAAATATTTATTCCTACACCGAGATTTCTCATAAATGATTTTTTTAAACTATTTCTTAAGCACCATTTCTTAAATAGAGGTTCAATCATATATTGAACTCATAAAACAGTTCATTTGAAAAATTATTCACGTACCACAGTTTTTTTTAAATCCGTACAGCTATAAAATTTTCATTTTAAAGTGCTCGACCAAAAGATCAACTCATTCACTTTTTCAAATGCTTAGTATAATGATTGGGACAAATCTACAGGTAGGCTACAGTAATTCAGCTAAACAGATTTTGGTCAAATATTTAAATAGGAGATTTTTAAACAATGGTTTCGATGAATGGATAAATCGAACACATAAAATGCAAATGAAACAAGGATAGGAAATAGATAAAATCGATCATATTACTGATAAACAACCTATTCCAAAACAAAAACTCCATTGACAAATGAGTTTTTCAAAGACTACAAAAACAAAATTTGAATTAAAAAATAACCCAAATAAAGAAAAGGTTAATTCTAAATATCCACTTCAAAAATTCATCCTTCTAATTCAATTGATTGTAGGCTAAAAGACCAACCATAATTAACAAATCACAGGATTGCTATAACCGCAAAATCAATGTATATTGGACTTTATTAATCCATTAAAAATTTAAGATGTACGGAACCTACATTATTATATTCATTGCTATAGTCCTACTACTCTCAGGTCTATTTGTAGTAAAACAACAAACAAGTGCTGTAATTGAACGATTCGGAAAATTTCAAAGTGTTCGTGGTGCAGGCCTTCAATTAAAAATTCCTTTTGTTGATAAAATTTCAGGTAAATTAAGCCTTCGAATCCAACAATTGGATGTTATTGTTGAAACCAAAACCAAAGATGACGTATTCGTCCATCTAAAAATTTCTGTTCAATTTCTAATTAGAAGGGATCATGTTTATGACGCATTTTACAAATTGCAAAACCCCCATGAACAAATCACAGCCTTTATTTTTGATGTAGTACGTGCTGAAGTTCCAAAAATGATTTTGGATGATGTATTTGAGAAGAAGGAAGAAATAGCCATTGCCATTCAACGTGATCTAAAACAAGCCATGCTCGACTATGGATATGATATCATAAAAGCACTCGTTACAGATATTGACCCGGATGAAAATGTAAAAATTGCAATGAACCGTATTAACGCTGCTGAAAGAGAAAAAATTGCTGCACAACATGAAGGGGATGCTGAACGTATTCTAATTGTTGAAAGAGCAAAAGCAGAAGCAGAAAGTAAACGTCTACAAGGTAAAGGTATTGCAGACCAGCGTAGAGAAATTGCCAGAGGTTTGGAAGAAAGTGTGGATGTACTGAACAGAGCTGGGATAAACAGTCAGGAAGCTTCTGCATTAATAGTAATTACGCAGCATTATGATACTTTACAAAGTATTGGTGCAGATACCAATTCAAACCTTATTCTTCTACCTAATAATCCAAATGCGGCAAGTAGTATGTTAAATGATATGGTTACCAGTCTTGTGGCGGCAAATACAATCAATGATTCCTCTGCAAAGAAAAAGACAGATATGAATTAAGAACTCAAAAAATAAATATTACTTCCAAAGAGTCTTAACATAATTGTTAAGACTCTTTTTTTCTTTGGCACAGCTGTTTATTTAATTTTTCAAGTATTTATTAAACCAATTTATAATTATAGAATCACGACTAGGATAATTATGTAAAGCATGATTTCCTTCTTCAATCAATATAGATTTGAATTCTTTATTATAATAAGTTAAACTGTCTACCAATTGTTCAAATTCAAATTTGTCAACCCTCCAATCATTTGAACCATGTAATAATAATATTGGAACCTTTATATCCTTCGCCCAAAAAACACTTGATCTATCAATATAGGATTCTTTGAAAGAAATAGAATCACCAATTAAGGGCTTAAGAACTTCTTCATACAATATTGGTCTAATCTGTCCAGAATGAAATAAATTAGTTGGTGCACCAATAGTAATATGCGTTTTCATTCTATCGGACTGTCGAGACAAAATCAATGACATCATCCCTCCCCTAGAATAACCTAAAGTACCAACATTCAAAGGGTCTACAAATTTCATTTCACTCACCAATCGTATTAAATTTTCGATATCCTCGACATCTGCCCCTCCCATTTGATCCTTTCCATCGCTTGTACTGTTCCCTCTATATTGCGAAGCAATTACCACATATCCATGTGAGGCCAACATTTTTAAATAATTCAATCTATTATTTTCTATTAATCCAAAGTCCCTATTGCCTCCTCTATTATATATTATTATAGGCAATGGAGTATCAATTAATTGTGGTCTAACCAAAAAACCTTCAATCACAAGATCATTGGAATAATATTTCAATTTATATGCTAAAGGACTATTCCCTCCTCCCTCCTCTGTCTGCAATTGATCCATGGATATCAAACCACAATCACTATTGCATCCTTCAAAAAAAAAATAAAGAATAAATATAATTATATAATTTTTCAAATCAATAAATATTAGACTTCTTAAACGCCGATTACAAAATAACGTATACAAAAAAAGAGGAGCATGTATAAAGCTCCTCTTTTTTAATTCCCAATAATTCAGTCCAATTATTTGATATTTTCATCAAACCAACCAGAATACTTTATATAATTTGAGGCTATACCCTCAACTAAATTTCTAGTTTGATCTGGATCAATTTTTTTAACCAATTTAGCTGGAACTCCAGCATAAATGCATCCACTTTCTACATGCGTATGTTGCGTCACAACAGAACCTGCAGCAATAATTGAATTGGATTCAACAATACAGCCATCCATCACGATAGCTCCCATTCCAACAAGCACATTGTCCTTAATTTCACAACCGTGGACTATAGCATTATGACCAATACTTACATCATTGCCAATTTTGGTTTTGAATTTTTTATAGGTGCAATGAACAACTGCTCCATCTTGGATATTCACGCGATCGCCAATCTCAATTTGGTGAACATCTCCTCTTACAACAGCATTAAACCAAACACTGCATTGACTCCCCATCTGCACATCTCCAACGATTGTAGCATTTTCAGCCAAATAACAATCTTCTGGAATAATAGGGCTCTTACCTTCTACTTGTTTTATCAATGCCATGTTTTACTTTTTTGGAAGCGGAATATACATATCCACTCTTATCAATTTGCTACCAGATCTGAAAACCCCTTTAAATAAGAGTGATTTCAATCTCTTTGATCCTGAAAACTTAATCTTCTCAATTTGTATCAACCTCAAAGAATGATCGTAAGGTCGATGAATTACAGCTTGAATTGATTTCTTTGTACTTTTATCAATATCCTCCCACTCTACACCAGTAGTAAACTTTAGCACCATCCCTTCTCTCAGCGGAATATCGATTTTGTATTCAAAGGAATCAACGTAAGTTTCAATACGGGTAAGGTCCTCATACTTATCAGTAAAAATTCCATACTCTGCTGCAAAATGATATTCTTGCGCCATTGCTGCCTTTCCTCCGAATAGACCTATTGCAATGGTTAAAACAACTATTACCTTTCTTAGTACTTCACCAATCATAATCTAAATATTAACCCACTGAAATATGGGCTCCTGGATATTCTACTCTTGCTACCTTTGTTGCTTGACCTAAAGCAAACGCCAGTGTTAACAGTCCAACCCTTCCCATAAACATGCTAATCATAATAACTATTCTACCTCCAGTGGATAATGAAGAAGTTATTCCTGTAGACAATCCAACAGTAGCAAATGCAGATACTTCTTCAAATACCAAATCTATAAGTGCTTTATCCGGTTCCGTAATCGTTAAGATAAATACGCCTACAAAGATAATAGAAACCGCAAACAAGAACAATGAAAAGGCCTTATTCACAAGATTCATGGAAATTTTTCTTTTACCAATAACCATACTTTTTTTTCCAGTAAGTGTGCTTATTGAGCTAAAAATTAAAAGTACAAAGGTAGAAGTCTTAATACCTCCACCCGTAGAACCACTTGAGGCTCCAATGAACATTAATAGTAAATAAAAACACAGCATTGGTACTGAAAGTAAACTAAAATCTACGGTATTGAAGCCGGCGGTTCTTGCTGTCATTGATTGAAATAAAGAGGTAATCCACTTCTCTCCAGAAGACATTCCTTCCATGACTTTATTTGTCTCCAAACTATAAAAGACCACTGTACCTAACACTAAGAGTGCTAATGAACTATACAACGCAATTTTTGTTTCCAATTTATATCCCTTCCACGGCTTTCTAATTCGCTCTCTCATTTGACGTATACCGAACATGTCCAAAATGGATGCAAAACCGATGGAACCAAAAAATATTAAACCTACCAATACTAGATGTAAAGAATAAGAATCTCTAACAAGCTCCTCATTTAAACCATTACTGAATAAGGAGAATCCAGCATTGTTGAAGGCCGAAATAGAGTGGAAAATGGAATAAAACACCTTATCTGAATTAGAAGCCCAATCGATGGCATCGTGCCAACTAAAATATAGCGATCCAAAACCAACCAATTCGATGATAAAACTAAAGTAGAAAATACGTTTTAGTAGACGCATACTATCAGATAAAGAAGTTGAGTCAAAACTATCTTGAATTAGTCGTTGGTGCTTAATACCTACACCTCTTCTGCTAAATATGGTAAAGAGAGATGCAAAGGAAACGATATTCAAACCACCCAATTGAATCAACATCATAATGATACAATGTCCTTTAAATGTAAAGAAATTAGCAGTATCTACTACAATCAATCCGGTTACGCAGGACGCACTAATAGAAGTGAATAATGCATCCATAAAATTCATAGAACCCCCTTGAACAGTCATTTCTGGCATCATTAATAAAACACTACCTATTCCTATCAAAATCAAAAAGGATAGGATAAGCATCAATTGAGGATTCAATCGTATATTTTTAATCAATGCTCCTGCTTTCCCAATTTCAAGAAGAACAATAATTAAAAAATAAGCTTGGATAAAGAATATGGTAAAGTTGGTGAGGTTAAAAACCTCTAGTTGCGTTGAAAGAAAAACTAAAATCGATTGTGAAAAAAACAGCCCTGACAAAAAGTTAACGGTTAAAAAAAACATCAAAACTCCTTCAAAGAGCGTTTCCCTTAATAAGATGAGAGGCTGAAAGCTATATATTATGGAAGCTATATATTTTAAAACATAAAACCATAAACTTACCTTCACTATAATTATTAAAACATCCTTGTGTTCTGGATCTAAAGGAAAACCAAAAGAAGTTACCATCAAAATAACTACTATTAGCGAAACAAACAAACTGGTTATTTGTAATCCATGGAGAACCTGTTCTTTAGAATCATATAATGCTAAATTTACTTTTTCCCTATAGGATTGAAATGACATATACTGTATATTTTATCCACCAAAAACATATATTTTGTGGTTTACGAATCGGTTGATATTCTAACAATTAATTCTATTAAAATTACAATAATATTTTTTCAACCTCTTCTTTTAATTCCATTTTATCGATTGGAACAACTCCTACTTTCTCACAAACAAGGCCTCCTGAGATATTAGAAATCTTCGCTAAATCGCTCATTGATAAATTATTAGCCAAAGCCAAAGCTGCTACAGAGACAACCGTATCTCCGGCTCCACTAACATCAATAATATTTCTTTCTTTTGCCTTTTCAGTAAAGTATCCACTTTCATTCAAGATAAATACTCCATCCTCTGAAAGCGTTAACAAAACGGCTTCACAATTCAATTTTTCTTTTAGAATTTGAACCGCTTTTGACAATTCTATTGGATCCTTTTGATCAAATTCTACCCCTAAACCTTCCTTTAATTCTTTTAGGTTTGGTTTAAAAATATCTACACCCCGATATTTGAGGAAGTTTTTCTTTTTAGGATCAACAATCATAGGGATTCCTTCAGTTTTAAATAACTGAATACTTTCTGTTATTATCTCCTCTGTAAGAAGTCCCTTATTATAGTCTTCAAAGATTACAACATCTACTTTTTCTTTAGCCAAGATATCTTTCACTAGGGCTAAAAAGGAGTCTTTATGTTCTAAATCTTCTATATGTTCATCATCAATACGTAATAAGTGCTTATCACCATTGATAATTCTTGTTTTTATCGTTGTTTTTCTTCCTTCCTCAATATACAATCCCTCTGCAGTAAGGGATGATTCCTCAAGAAGCCTTTTAAACTCTAGTCCATCTTGATCTGCACCAATCATGGTACATAAAATAGGAATAGCACCCAAGGAATTTATATTCAAGGCTACATTTGCTGCTCCACCCAATCGATTTTCTTTGGTGTGAATATCCAATACTGGAACAGGCGCTTCAGGACTCATACGGTGAACATCACCCCACATATAGGCATCGATCATCGAATCTCCGATGATCAATACCTTTTTCTGTGCTATATTTTTAAAGAAATCTAACAAGTGATTTTTTTTCTAGTTTAATTTTGCCAAAGTAGCTTCAATTCTATCCATAGCCTTTACTAATAATTCATCAGCTGCAGCATAAGAGATACGAATACACTTTGGTGATCCAAATGCCGAACCACTAACCGTTGCAACATGTCCTTCGATTAATAAAAACTCGGACAAATCAGATGAATTCTTTATGGTAGTTCCATTATAACTTTTCCCAAAGAAATAAGAGACGTCTGGGAATACATAAAATGCACCTTCAGGAACACTTGCCTTTAAGCCAGTCATCTTTTCTAACCTTGAAAGTATGAAATTTCTTCTTTTCAAGAAAGTCTCACGCATAAAATCCATTTCTGACGGATCTGCTTCCAAGGCCGCTTGACTCGCTTTTTGCGTAATAGAACAAGTTGCCGAAGTTATTTGACCTTGCATTTTTGAGCAAGCCTGAGCCAACCATTTTGGTGCCCCAACATAACCTAGTCTCCACCCTGTCATGGCAAATCCTTTAGACATTCCATTAACCGTTGCTACTCTACCTTTCATAGAAGGGAAAGTACCAATACTAGCATGTGCACCAGTGAAGTTTATCAATTCATAAATCTCATCAGAAATAATAACAACATTTGGATACTTCTCAAATACAGTAACCAATTTAGCTAATTCATCCTTACTATAAACAGATCCACTTGGATTACAAGGAGAACTGAACAAAAACACCTTCGTCTTTTCAGTAAGGGCAGCATCTAGTGCAACTGCAGTAATTTTAAAATCATTCTCAACTTCAGTTGGAATTTCAATAATGGATCCTTCACAAAGTTCAGTCATTTGTTTATAACTAACCCAGTAAGGAGCAGGAAGTATAACTTCATCACCTGCATTTACAAGTGCCATCATCATTTGAGCCAATGATTGTTTTGCACCAGTAGAAAGGACTATACAATCTGCTGGATAATCTAAATTATTATCTCTTTTAAATTTGGCAGAAACAGCTTCTCTAACTTCTTGAAGTCCTGGTACAGCTGTGTAATGAGAATAATTATCATCAATGGCCTTTTTAGCAGCCTCTTTAATGAATTCCGGAGTGTTAAAATCTGGTTCCCCAAGACTAAGACTAATTACGTCTATTCCACTCTCTTTCATCTCTCTACTCTTACGAGACATCGCAATAGTTTGCGATTCTTCCATCTCTAATACGCGCTTTGATAGCAATTGTTCCATGGTTGTATATTTTCCGCCACAAACTTATAAAATTAATGGCTGAAAATAACTAAACAAGGGTATTTTCATTCAAATATCCAATAGTTTATTTGTTCATAACCACTGAATTATTCCTCTAGGATTTACCTATTTAAATCAAACAGCCAACACCAATCACTATATGATTGATTTTCAATCATTTGAACGAAGTGTTTGAATTTTGTATATTTATGTATAAAACAATACAAAAGAGTATATCGTTGAATTGAGCGACCCTATCATTAACGAATAGAATTCTAATCTTTTCGTAGGTATGTTAGAAAATATTAAACATGAATTGCTATATGTACTTTTACTAAGTTCCTGTATTAGTTACTCCCCTTATGAAATTGATGTAGATGGCTCAAGCAGGAATATGAATGTAAAAAACATAACACAACTACAAGAGAATGGAATCAGAGGGGACACTGTAAAATTTGCTTTTATAGGTGATACTCAGCGCTATTATGATGAAACGAACCTAATTGTCCATAAAATAAATCAAGATCCTGAAATAGAGTTTGTCATAATATCTGGAGACCTTACTGATTTTGGATTAAACTTTGAATTCGAAGAAATTTTAGACGTTTTCAAGGAATTGAAATGTCCCTTTGTCACCGTTATAGGAAATCATGACCTAGTTTATAATGGTGAATATATATATCAAGAAATGTTCGGTGATCTGGATTACAGTTTTAAATACAGGAGCTTTAAATTCATCATGATTAATACTAATAGTAGAGAATATGCTTTCGATGGAACTGTTCCAAATATCCCCTGGTTGAACCTAGAACTATCCGACACTTCAAATTACATTAATGCAATAGTTGTAGGTCATGTGCCTCCATACGACCAAGACTTTGATGATGAATTAGAAATTCCCTTTTCTGAGTCATTAGTGAAGTATGGAAAAACCCTTTTATCATTGAATGGTCATTTCCACGATTTTTCAGAACAAATCCCTTACCCCGGAAATATCACCTATTTAAACTCCTACTCAACAGTAAAAGGGCATTATTTGGTTGTATCTATATGGAAAGATGGATTTTCCTATGAAATAAAAGACATGTAGCTATGAAAAATATAGTAACAATTTTCACTATTTGCTGTCTTTATTTAAGTGGTACTGCTCAAGAATCCAACTTAAAAAAATGGTTAAAACCAGATCATTACAAGGTTCACTTTGCTGGTGAAATAGGTCTTTTATCCCTCGGTGCTGGAAAAGAGTTTTTCAAAAAAGACCAATTGGAAATAACCGCATTTATTGGGTTCCTACCCAAGAACATTGGCGGAGATGATATTACAACGATAAGCCTTAAAACTGCTTATTGGCCAGTGAAAATTCCCTTAAGAAACAATTCATTTTTTATTGAACCGATTGGTATTGGCATCAATTTATATCATGCCTTTGGAGAAAACCTAAATAAATTTCGTGATCCAGACCTTTATCCTCCCGAGTACTATTGGTGGACAATAAAGTATAGAATAGCCCCATATCTAAGCGGTAGAATTAGTCAAAAGCTTGATAGACCATCTTTAAGTATCCTTCAATATTATTATGAATTTGGGACCAATGATTTGTATCTCTATTCTTGGTACAATAACCGAGACAAAATTAAACCATACGATATTATAAATTTCAGTTTCGGTATCTCGTTAAAATTTAAGTAAAAATGATTGCTTCAAATGAAGCATATAAATCTAAAATTAATTCGGAATAGAATTAAGTATAAAAAAAGCATACGCTCGAAACCGAAATAGTTTATATTTGAGCTGTTTTAAAAATTAAAATAGCAATGAAAAACCCTCTTATTCTCATTTTATTTCTTTTGATGTCCAGCCAGCTGATGGCACAAACCATCAAAGGGTTTGTTTACGAAAAAGAAACAGGAGAACCTGCCTTATTTGCCAATGTACTATTAGAAGAGATCAGTATTGGTACCTCAACTGATGTAAATGGTTTTTTCTCTTTCAACAAAATTGAACCCGGAAACTACACTGTTAAAGTTAGTTCTATAGGATTCCAGGATTATTCCGAAAAAATCACACTGGAAAAAGGCGAGAGTCTTTCTCTTAAGTTGTTTATCTCAGAATCCACAGAAAGTTTAGACGAAATTGTATTATCCGCTAAGTCTGAAGACAAGAAAAAAGAAGTTAATATTTCGAAAATAAACATCACTCCAAAAAGCATCAAGAGAATGCCTAGTATTGGAGGTGAAGCAGATATAGCACAATATATCCAATCACTACCAGGTGTTGTCTTTACAGGAGATCAAGGTGGTCAATTATATATCCGTGGTGGTCAACCTGTACATAACAAGGTATTAATGGATGGGATGGTAATTTATAACCCTTTCCATAGTATTGGATTCAATTCTGTTTTTGATACAGAGATAATTAAAACTGCAGATATTTATACTGGTGGTTTTGGAGCTGAATATGGCGGTCGTATTTCTTCCGTTATTGACATCAAGACTAGAGACGGTAATAAGAAAAGAATTGCTGGTCATATTGGAATGAACACCTTTGGTGCCAAAATGAGTTTAGAAGGTCCATTATCCAACAAAAAAGAACTTTCCAATAGCACATTTATTTTAAGTGCTAAAACATCTTATTTAGACCAGACCTCAAAAAGTATTTATTCGTATGCTAACGAGGATGAAAATGGCCTTCCATTTAGTTATAATGACCTTTATGGTAAGGTTACCTTTGGTAGTAATACTGGGAGTAAATTTAGCTTCTTTGGATTCAACTTCGATGACAAAGTAGATTATGCTACTCAAACAAATTTCGACTGGAATTCAACAGGGTTTGGAGGAAATGCATTTTTGGTAGTACCAAATTCATTGACCATAATCAACTTGTCCTTTGCTTCATCAACCTTCCAAATGAATCAAAACAATAAAGCTTTGGATCAGGATGGTAATTATGTTGATTCGGAACCTAAAACGAGTGAAATAAGTGATTTTGGATTTAATTTCAACCTAAAAAGAAAATTATCTAATAATAGCACCTTTAGTGGAGGTTTACAATTTGGTGGAGGTAAAACAAGCTTCAACTATACCAACATTCACGAGGAGAAATTCGACATTGCTGATAATACCACTAGGCTTGGGGTTTTTGCAAAATACAAATACAACAATGTAAGATGGGTAATAGAGCCTAGCTTAAGAATCAGTTCATATACAGAATTGGGAGAAAACACCTTAGAACCAAGAATTGCTATTAAATATAATGCAAATGAATTTTTAAGGTTCAAAGCATCAGGAGGTGTCTATTCTCAAAACTTGGTAGCTGCTAACAACACCAATGAAGTAATCAATTTATTTAATGGTTATCTTTCTTCTCCAGATGATTTGCCTTCAGTATTTGAGGGTGAGAAAATTTCTTCCGGGCTTCAAAGAGCAACACATTATATTGGAGGTGTTGAGATTGACGTAACTGAAAAATTAGAAATAAATATTGAAGGATATTTAAAAGATTTTTACCAGTTGATCAATTTAAACTTACAGAAGTCTACAAGTGGAACTACAACCGCTACAGATTTCTTATATGAGAAAGGAGAAGCTTATGGTGTGGACTTTGTAGCGAATTACCGAATCAAAAAATTCGTATTCTCTGGAACATATTCACTAGGTTATGTAAACCTAGAAAACGAAACGACTAGTTACCACCCGAACTACGACAGAAGACATTCAATTAATTTAACTGGATCTTATACATTTGGGAAGCAAAACTCATGGACCGTTGATGCAAGATGGAATTACGGAAGTGGATTCCCGTTTGCACAAATAGGCGGAAATTATGAACAAACATCTATTGACGGTGTAGGTAGCAGCTATACAACTTCAAATGGAGAAGTTAGTTCGTACTATAAAGAATTAGATAGTGGTCGTTTACCCGATTATCACAGGTTTGATGCTGCAGTTTCCAAAAAATATAAATTCTCTGGAAACCAAACATTGGAATGCAATTTAAGTGTAACAAATATTTATGATAGAAATAATATTTTCTATTATGACAAAGATAAAAGAGAACGAATAGATCAATTGCCAATTATTCCATCACTTGGTGTTAACTGGGGATTCTAATTCAGAATTTTCTCGAATCAAAAAAGCTATCCGATATGGGTAGCTTTTTTTTTACACTAATAGCAAGGGACTATTATCATTGTAGAAATCAAAGATTTCCTATAGAAATTCCTTTAACCAATTCTGTAATATTTGCTTACCTCTTGGACTCAAAATAGATTCGGGGTGATATTGAATTCCTGTTATAGGATATTTTGTACTTATTATAGACATTATAGCATCCTCTGTTTCCGAAGTTACCATCAAATGATTTGGAAGACTGTCAGGAACCAACGCCCATGAATGGTATCTACCAACCTGTATTTCCCCTTCCATACCATCATAAAGTTTCGAATCAGCTGCATACCAGGACAAATTGGATATCATTCCATGTTTTACTTGCTTCAAATTAAATAACTCCGCATGAAAATACTCTCCAATAGCTTGCATACCAAGACAAATTCCTAACATCGGAATGTCAGCATGGTAAGCACGAACTATATCCATTAAACTTCCTGCATCTTTCGGCAAGCCAGGTCCGGGAGACAAAACAATAAGGTCGTATGATTTTAACCCTTCCAACTCTACTTCATCATTTCTAATAACAGTGACCTCTGCATCTGTTTCCAAATAATGTTTCAAATTATAGGTAAAAGAATCGTAATTATCGATAAGAGCTATTTTCAACACAATTTTTTGAATTATATTTAACAAAAATAATCATTGCTACTGAATGCACTAATATAGTTGAGTAATTCTCTTATTTATGCAGGTGGTACTAAAATTATATCATGAAAAGAATTATTACCTCAGATCAGGCCCCAAAACCTATCGGACCCTATAGCCAAGCTATAGCCGTTGGAAACCAATTTTACTCTTCTGGAAATATTGCTATCAATCCAGCAACAGGTGAATTAGAAACAGGTGAAATCCAAGCAGAGACACGCCTTGTTTTAAACAATATGAAGGCAACTGTGGATGCTGCAGGATTCACGATGCAGGATATCGTGAAGTGTACCATTTTCATAAAAGATATGGGGCAATTCAGCTTGATAAACGAAGTTTATGGAGAATATTTTTCAGAAACTCCGCCAGCTAGAGAGTGCGTTGAAGTAGCACGACTACCGAAAGATGTGAATATTGAGATATCATGTATTGCTGTAAAAAATTAAAGACTGCTAAAAGCAGTCTTTTTTCTTTTTTTAATTAAGCAAACATTCGAATTCTAACCCCTTAGATTCAACAGGGAAATACCCTGCTGCAAATTGTTTTAGAAATTCTACTGATTCATTAGAAGGTTGTCTTCTTTTTGCATTCACAATTTCAGTATCCACTGAATTCATTTCAGTGTCAACCCATTGCTCCAATAAATCAAAATTTAGAGTAGATAATTTATCCATACGTTATTTAATTTTGTCCATAGTCTAAATCAATAACGCATGAAAAATGAATTTAGTATTTCACATTCAAAAAACTATCTATCAATTAATACAATATTATGTTTTACAATTAATTTTCGAAGGTTAATTAAAGCATAGCGCATTCTACCCAAGGCAGTATTAATACTGATATCAAAGTGCTCCGCTATCTCTTTAAAACTCATCTCATTGTAGATTCTCATAACCAAAACTTCCTTTTGATTATCTGGAAGAAATTCAATTATTTTTTTCAAATCCTCAGCAATTTGAACATCAATCAATTCCTTTTCTTTGGATTGACTCTCATCCCCTAGGATATCGAAAATATTGAATTCTGTATTTGGTCGAACCAATGGCATTTTTTTCTGCCATCTAAAATGATCTATTACCAAATTATGAGCAATTCGCATAACCCATGGTAAGAATTTACCTTCTTCATTATACCTTCCTTTCTTCAAGGTTTTAATAACCTTTACAAAAGTATCTTGGAAGATATCATGAGATAATGCCTCATCTCGAACTTTTGAATAAATATAGTTGAAAATTTTGCCCTTATGTCGTTCTATAAGAACTGAAATCGCGAACTGATCGCCCTTGATAAAGTTACTAACCAGCACTTTATCTGCCAATTTTACAACAGCCATAATCTACCTTGCTTAAAAAAATTAAAAAAAAATGTTTAATAAAGTAGAGCTGTTTCGATAGGCTTTGTAGTTTTTGTTAGATGATACTATGTGTATCAATTATTGAACCAAATATACATATATTTCGCATATAGCAAAATTTATCTTTGTTAAAGAGCAATAATTTCATTTAAATATCGATTTAACTATTGCTAATTTTACTTGAAAATCTACTGTATTATTGTTCCAAATACCGCTTCACTGATAAGCTATTGATTTACAAAAAACAGCACCGAATAGCTTTTATGTTAAATAGCCTAAAAACGGTGTAATTACAGGGCTTTGAGGCTTGACATTAAGCTTCTGAATTTGTACTTTGCGTTCGTTATTTTTATCATTTAGACACCAATCTCAAAGGTGTAAACCGATCAATTCTCTTAGCCTCATAAGTTTAACTTTTTTTAACGGCTATTAGACCACTTGAACTAAACAAAAACTTTTTGTTTGCGTTTAGTGTTTAAATACTATTTATGGAAACTATTGATATACGTTCAATCAACGAGAAGATAAAAGAAGAAAGTGCATTTGTTGAAGTTTTAACCCTAGAAATTAACAAGGTTATTGTTGGACAAAAACACATGGTAGACCGTTTGTTAATTGGTTTATTGGGATCAGGACATATCTTATTGGAGGGGGTTCCTGGTTTGGCTAAAACCTTGGCTATTAAGACACTTTCTGAAGCCATTCATGGTAGTTTTAGTAGAATTCAGTTTACTCCTGACTTACTTCCTTCAGATGTTATCGGTACCCTTATATACAATATGCAACAAAATGAGTTTGCAATAAAAAAAGGACCAATTTTCGCCAATTTCGTTCTTGCGGATGAAATTAACAGAGCACCTGCCAAAGTGCAAAGTGCTCTATTAGAAGCCATGGCTGAAAAGCAAGTAACCATTGGTGACGAGACCTACAAACTTCAAGAACCCTTTTTAGTATTGGCCACCCAAAACCCGGTAGAACAAGAAGGTACCTATCCCCTACCAGAAGCTCAGATGGATCGTTTTATGCTTAAAACAGTTATTACATATCCGCTTCTAGAAGATGAAAGAGCCATTATGAAGGCGAACCTTAATGGATCATGGAGTAAGGTTAACCCAGTTGTTAGCGTAGAAGAAATCCTCAAGGCTAGAGAATCGGTAAAAGAGGTTTATATGGATGAAAAGATTGAGAACTACATTCTCGATATCATATTTGCTACAAGATTCCCAGAGAAATTCAAATTGGAGAAACTAAAACCGATGATCAGTTTTGGTGCATCCCCACGTGGAAGTATAAATTTAGCAACTGCAGCAAAAGTTTATGCCTTTATAAAAAGAAGAGGTTACGTTATCCCTGAAGATGTAAGAGCTATCTGTCATGATGTACTAAGACACAGAATAGGTATTACCTATGAAGCTGAGGCTGAAAATATCACTTCTGAGGATATTATAAATGAAATTCTAAATCATGTTGAAGTGCCATAGGATTAACCTGAACTGTTTTCATCCTAATCTTTAATCACTTGCTTATCAAAACATGCAAACTACAGAACTCTTAAAAAAGGTACGTAGAGTAGAAATCAAAACTCGCCGTCTTTCCAATCATATTTTTTCTGGTGAATACCATAGTTCATTTAAAGGACGTGGTATGTCCTTCAGTGAAATTAGAAAATATGAACCTGGTGACGATGTTCGAGACATTGATTGGAATGTAACTGCTAAACTAAATGAGCCTTATATAAAAATCTTTGAGGAGGAACGAGAATTGACTTTAATGCTAATGGTTGATATTTCTGCCTCAGGTCATTTTGGAACCCTCATACAAGATAAAAGAGAAACCATTACTGAACTCTGTGCTGTATTAGCCTTCTCTGCTATGCAAAACAATGATAAGGTAGGTGTTATCTTCTTTTCGGATCAAGTTGAAAAATACATACCACCCAAAAAAGGGAAAAGTCATGTATTACGTATCATCAGAGAATTGATTGAAATAGAACCTGTCAATAAGGGAACTAATATTTCTGAAGCGATCAAATTTCAGATAGGCGTAATGAAAAAGCAGTGTATAACTTTTCTCATTTCAGATTTCATGGATGAGGATTACTTAAAAAATCTTCAGATAGCAGGACGAAAATACGATTTGACTGGAGTACGTATATTTGATAGGCATGAAGCCAACATTCCAAATATAGGACTGGTCAAAATGATTGACAAGGAAACGCAGGAATCTATGTGGGTAGATACTTCCAGTAAAAAAGTAAGAAACAATTACCAAAGGTGGTATAGTCAGCATACTAGTTATTTCAAAGATTCCTTTGTGAAAAGCGGTGCTGGTACTATTGAACTCAGAACAGATGAGTCCTATGTTAAGAAATTAATGGAATTTTTTAAACGCAGATAAACTATTTTGAAAGAGACAGCATATATAAGGTATCTAATAATACTGAGCTTATTATTTGGTTTTTCTGTTAATGGGCAACCAATCCAAGTAGGATCTATCGCCAATTCCGATAGTATTTTAGTTGGAGGCCAATTCATTTATCGAATTGAGTCTGTACAATTGCCTGAAGAAAATTGGCCTTTATTGACCGATAGTATAGGACCCTTTGAAATTATTGAGATAAAACCCTACGAGATAGTTAGCCTCAAGCCCTTGCATATAAGACAGGACTTTATTCTAACTCATTTTGACACCGGTAAATTTGCAATACCGCCTACTCCTTTCATTTATGGGACAGATAGTCTTTTTACTAGTGAAATTGACATTCAGGTATTGGGCATTCCTTTACAAGAAGAAAACGCAGTTATTGGAATTAAGGGGCCTATAAATATTCCAATTGGATGGGAAGACATTAAGTATTATGTCTATTCTGGCATAGGTTTACTCATTCTCTTATTATTGATTTTCCTACTTATTAATAGGTTTACTAAAAATAAGAAATCTAAGGAGCTAACAAAACCATCTATACCAGCTCACATTATTGCTTTAGGAGAACTTGAAAGTTTGAAATCAAGGGAATTATGGCAAAATAATGAAGCCAAAGAATATTATAGTGAGCTATCAGATATACTGAGAACCTATATTGAAAACAGGTATCATATATTAGCGATGGAATCTACAACAGATGAAATAAATAGGGACCTACATACTATTCTTGAGAACAGTGATCGGGATTTATTGAATGAATTCTTAACCACTGCAGATTTAGTAAAGTTTGCAAAAGGAACAACAGATGATTCTTCCAGTGACTATTTTATGGAAGTTGTAAAACGTTTTGTGCATAAAACTAAATTAGTTGAATTAACAAAAGAGGAATAAATTGAAAGAACAAGTATTTGAAAATCCTAACTTTTTATACCTCTTAGTTATTATTCCCTTACTGGTTTTGGGATATTTTCTAAGAAGAAAAAGTTGGTTCCCAAATATGGGACATTCGGCTGCAACAAAATTTGGGAATCCAAGCTGGAAGAGTTATTTAATCCATGCTCCATTTATTCTTAAATGCTTAGCTTTTGGATTAATCATCGTCGGTCTCGCTAGGCCAAGAACCTCTAGTGAATCAGTTGAGAGTATCACCAAAAGTGGTATAGACATTGTTTTAGCAATGGATGTATCCACCTCAATGAAGGCCCTAGATTTTAAACCTAATAGGCTTGAAGCAGCAAAAAACATTGCAATTGATTTTGTTGATGGTAGAACCAGTGATAGAATTGGAATTGTTACATATGCTGGAGAAAGCTTTACCCAGTGTCCGATTACCTCAGATTATAAATTGGTGAAAAACATGTTGAACGATATCAATTTTGGTATCATTGAAGACGGAACTGCTATAGGGATGGGAATGGCTACATCTATTTCTAGACTTAAAGACAGTAAAGCAGATAGTAAAGTTGTTATTCTATTAACAGATGGGGTAAATAATAGAGGCCAAATTGACCCCTATACAGCTATTGAATTGGCACAAGAATTTGATATCAAATTCTACACCATTGGTATTGGAAAAAAGGGCAAGGTACCTTATCCAGGAATAGGATTTGGAGGTAAACAGATAATCCACCAAGTGGATACTAAAGTAGACGAAAAACTATTAAAAGAAATAGCATCAAATACTGGAGGCACCTATTTTAGAGCAACCAACAATGATAAACTAACAGAGATTTACGATCAAATTGAATTATTGGAAAAAACAGAAATTCAGGAATTCAAATATGTCTCTTATGAGGAAAAATATAGGCCATTTATTCTTGCTGCCTTTTCATTATTGTTGCTAATTCCAGTGTTAAAATTCACCCTTCTAAAAGGTATAAATTAGATGTTTGAACTAGACAAAAGCATATTTTTCGGTTTGTTCTTATCCTTCATTCTCATACTTGGGTTATATACCTATTATAAGCTATGGAAAAAGAAAAGAAGTAAATTATTTGCTGAACCACATTTATGGAATCAGCTCTCAACAAACCGATCAAATAGAAAAGAAGGTATAAAATTGATTAGTTTACTTTTCATTTTAACTGCCTTGATAATCGCCTTGGTAAACCCATTAATTGGGTCCAAATTGAAGACCGTAAAACGAGAAGGAGTTGACATTGTATTTGCTATTGATGTTTCAAAAAGTATGCTAGCAGAAGACATCGCTCCAAATAGACTAGAAAAATCAAAAAGAATTGTTTCAGAATTATTGAATGAACTGGTATCGGATAGAATTGGTATAGTAGTATATGCGGGTAATGCCTACCCTCAACTTCCTTTAACCACAGACCATAGCTCCGCTAGGTTATTTCTGAAAAATGTTGATACAGATTTAGTTCCAAGACAAGGGACAGATTTAGGAAGTGCCATAGATTTGTCATTGGACTTCTTTCAAAATGTAACTGAAAAGAAAAATCAATGTATTCTTGTCTTTTCCGATGGCGAAGATCACGAGGAAGGAACTATTGAAGCTGCCAAAAGAGCTTCAGATAAAGGTATAATCGTAAATACAATTGGCGTAGGTACCTTAAATGGAGAACCAATTCCAATTAAAAATAATAATGAAATAATTGGTTATAAAAAAGACCGAGAAGACAACGTTGTTATCACTAAATTGGACGCCGAAGTACTTCAAAAAATTGCGGCACTTGGAGATGGATCCTTTGTGGATGGCTCCCAAACAGATAAAGCTGTTGAAAAGATAAAAGAATTATTGAACAAGATGGAAAAAAGTGAATCTGAAACTGAACAATTTTCAGATTACGAAGACCAATTTCAATGGTTCCTAGGAATTGCTCTTTTAATTCTTTTCTTTGATATGATGCTTGGAGAAGGTAAAACGAAATGGATTAGAAAACTGAATTTATTTGGAAATGAATAAGCTAAAAATATATTTTTCTGCGGTTTTTGTCCTTTTACTATGCAGTCTAACAAAATTGAAAGGGCAAAATGAACATAGATCTTTAATACGAGAAGGTGTCAATTTATTTTCTGACAGCTCCTTTGTTGATGCTGAAATTTCATTTAGGAGAGCCCAACAAGAATTGGGTACCGATACTGCAGCCTTTAATATTGCCACAAGCCTTCATGCACAGGAGAGGTATGAAGAGGCTACGGCTGAATTGGATAAAATAATCCAAAAATCTACAGATAAAGCGCTTAAGTCAGTCGCCTATTTTAATAAAGGGAATGCACTTCTTAGACAAGAAAAAACTGAAGAGGCATTGGAAGCTTACAAGAATGCTCTTAGAAATAATCCAAATGACCAGGAGGCTAGATATAATTACCTAATGGTTAAACGACTTCTGGAACAGCAACAACAGCAGGAAGAACAAAATAAAGATAAGGATAAAGATCAGGATAAAGATAATGATCAAGATTCTGAAAAGGACAAGGATCAAGATTCTGAAAAGGGCAATGATCAAGATTCTGAAAAGGACAAAGGAGAAGATTCTGACAAAGGAGAAGATCAAGAGGAAGAAAAGGATAAAGGAGATCAAGAGGAAGACGATTCCAATAAGGAAGATGAAGATACCGAAGATCAAAATGAGGATGATAAAGAAGATGAAAATAATCAAAGTGAACCTGAAAACCCTGGTAAAGAAGGGGAATTATCCAGAGAAGATGCTTTAAGGTTATTAGAAGCTCTGGAAGATGCCGAAGAGAAAACTCAAGAAAAGGTCAAAGCAAAAAAGATCAAGGGTGGAGTTAGAACAAATGAAAAAGATTGGTAATGAAGTCTAATAAATTTACAACAAATCTAATCTACAAGTCATTTTCAATTCTATTGCTGTTGATAGGTTTCTCAGCAGTAGGACAAGGGAATTTTGTAGCGAAAAGTTCGAAATACCAAGTTAAAAAAAACGAACGTTTTCAAATAACCTTCAGTTTAAACAGTGATGGGGATAATTTTCAAGGACCTAATTTTGAAAATTTCCATGTACTAGGTGGACCAAATCCAAATACCTCTATAAGAAGAATCAACGGAAGAACTTCTACGAATATAAGTTATAGTTATTTTCTTAAACCTAAACGTCTTGGTAAGTTTACTATTCCCTCCGCAATAATTAAATCTAAAGGTAAAACTATTAGATCAAACAGCATAACTATCCAGGTCGTCGATGGAAAAACAGAGGAGGAAATTCAAGTATCTGGATTGAAAGACGAATTATTTATCCGTCTCATTTTAGATAAAAACACGGCATACCAAGGAGAACAGATAATTGCCTCCTATGTATTATACTATTCAAAAAATATCCAGGATATAAATCAACAAAAGTTACCTTCTCTAAAAGGTTTCTGGCAAAAGGAAATTGATCTTCCTCAAAAGCAGCGACTAGGACAAACTACCTATAAAGGAAAAAGTTACAATACTTATATCATAAAGAAAAGTATACTATTCCCACAGAAATTCGGAAAATTAACACTTGATGAAATGAAAATTTCATTCTTAGTGCACCTTCCCACTAAACGTAGGGATATGTGGGGTAGATGGATGACGAAGCGCCAAGAAATGGAACTTTCTAGCCCTAGCATTGAACTGGATATAAAACCACTTCCAATGGAAGGAAAACCTGCCAATTTTAGTGGTGCTGTCGGTCGTTTTAGTTTCAATAGTAGTTTATCAAATGATTCTATTAAGACCAATGAAACGGTTTCTTTAAAAGCAAAATTAAATGGTAAGGGGAATTTACCTCTATTTAAGTTACCGGAATTAAAAGCTCCTGCCGATATAGAGCGCTATGAACCAAAGCCTTCGGATAAAATAAATTATAATAATTCTGGGGTAAATGGAACCAAGGAAGATGAATATATTTTAATCCCAAGACACAGAGGAACCTACACAATCCCTAGTCAAAAATTCAGCTATTTCGACCCATCAAAATCTAGCTATATTGAATTGAATAGTCCTATTTACACCTTAAATGTAGAAGGAAATCCAATTAATCAAAATATCATTACAAGTATCAATAAGGAGAATGTTGACTTTATTGGAAAGGATGTACGTTATATAAAGTCTACTACCAATTTGTTAAAGGACCAACCTGGTTTGTTCAACCGTTATTATTTCTTCCTTTTGTGGCTTGCGCCAATATTATTGGCAATTACCCTATTCCTTATAAAACGATTTGTTTTGGACAGGAAAAAAGATGAAAATCAAATGAAGATTAAAAAGGCTGGCAAAAAAGCTTTAAAAAGACTAGACGTTGCGAAGAACTTAATAAAGAAAAATGACAGCACAGGTTTTTATTCAGAATGTTTAGCAACTATTTATGAATATTTGAGGGAAAAATTAAATGTTGATGTATCCGACTTTCAAATGGAGGAGATCAAATTTATACTTAGCCAAAAAGAAGTTGATATAACATTGATTTCTGATTTGGAGACTATGATAGAAAATTGTCAAATTGCCAATTATGGAGCTTCACATTCCAGTAGTTCAATGGAAAATGATCTTGTAAAAACGAAGGATACTATCACTCAATTGGATCAAAAATTATGAAAATATTACTAAACATAATCTGTATTCTAATTCCATTCCTAGGATTTGGACAGGGGGTAGCTCAAAATTTTGAATTGGGAAACAAAGCCTATGAGAACGGTGAATTTGAAAATGCAATTTCCCATTACACCCAAATAGTAGATCAACACTTCACCTCTTTTGAATTACACTACAATCTGGGGAATTCCTATTTCAAAACAGAGCAAATTGGAAAAGCTATTTTACATTTTGAAAAAGCATTTAAACTCAATACAGAGGATGAAGATTTACAGTTTAATCTTAACCTATGCAGGAATTATATAGTCGATCAAATAGAAGAGTTACCAAGACCAGCTGTTTTAAAATGGTGGATAAGCTTTAAAGAAAAAAGTAGTCCAAATACCTGGGCCAAATTTGCTCTTTTGACCGTAGGAATATTTTCTTTTATTCTAATAGTTCGAATCTTTACTACCAATAGGTCCGTAAAGAAAACCTCTATAGTATTAGGATTTATTAGTCTAGTCCTAAGTATATTCTTTCTATCAATGTCCTATATAAGTGATATGGCTGTAAAAAAGGAGGCGATTCTTATCCATACCAATACGAATATCAAAAATTCACCTTCAGAAAATGGTGCAGATATCTTTATTCTCCATGAAGGGGTAAAAATGCAGGTATTGGAAGAATTGAACGGTTGGAAAAAAATAAAACTATCAAATGGAATGGTGGGTTGGCTACCAATGCAGGATATAGCAGAAATATAGACAAGTATAGACCAACTTCAAAGGTAAGACCCAAGGAACATTTAACTATTATCCCTCCCTGTTTTAAAGTATATTTTTCACTAAAATTGAATTCGATAGCCTCTTTTTTAAAAGGGGCTATTTTTTTTATCGAGACCTTATTATTTTCCCTAATAGGAATATCGGCATTATAGCATATAATTATTACTTTTGTGGGTTCAGAATAAGCAATAAATCCCAAGGGAATGAAAATATCATATAGCTGGCTAAAGCAGTATCTAGAAACGGAAAAAACGGCAGATGAATTATCAGTTATTTTAACCGACCTAGGACTTGAAGTTGAAGGAGTTGAAAAAATAGAATCTGTAAAAGGAGGACTTGAAGGATTAATAGTAGGACATGTTGTTACTTGTGAGCAACATCCTAACGCTGATCGTTTACGTGTGACGACTGTAAATTATGGAGCTGACGAAAATATTCAAGTTGTATGTGGTGCACCAAATGTTGCTGCTGGACAGAAAGTTGTCTTGGCTCCAGTTGGAAGTGTATTGTACCCAGCAGACATGGAAAAACCTTTAAAAATAAAGAAGGGTAAGATTCGTGGGGAGGTTTCACTAGGAATGCTTTGTGCAAGTGATGAACTTGGATTGGATGGAGATCACAGTGGAATTATGATTCTAAATGAATCTTCAATACCTGGGACTCCCCTTAAGGAGGTTCTTAATGTTTCCAATGATTATTGCATTGAAATCGGTTTGACACCAAATAGAGCTGATGGAATGTCTCACATTGGTGTAGCAAGGGATCTAAAGGTTTATTTAGATTTCTATGCTCAAAAATATAGCTTTGAATTACCCAAAGTTCAAAGTAATCATGGTGAATCCTTATCAGAATTTCCTGTTGAAGTAACTTCAGAGAATTGTATTCGTTATGCCGGTGTTCAGTTAGATAATATTTCCATTGGAGAATCACCAGAATGGCTTAAAAAACACCTTTCGACCATTGGAATTGATTCAATCAACAATGCTGTTGATATCACCAACTATGTTCTTCACGAAACAGGACAACCCTTACACGCCTTTGATCTAGCTAAAATAGATGGAGGGAAAATTACCGTAAGACAAGCTAGTGAAGGTGAAAAGTTCACTACTTTGGATGAAGTAGAAAGAAGCCTAAAGCAAGATCATTTGGTAATATGTGATGCCACAAAGCCAATGTGTATTGCTGGAGTATTTGGAGGAATCCATTCAGGAGTTTCCGAAAATACAAATTCTATCTATTTAGAATCAGCCTATTTCAAACCAGTATCCGTTCGAAAAACTGCTAAAAACTTCGGTTTAAATACGGATGCTTCATTTAGATTTGAAAGAGGTATAGACCCAAATACAGTACTATGGGCTCTCAATAGAGCTATAGATTTATTTATAGAAATATGCGGAGCTACAGTTAGTAGTAAACCTTCCGATTACTATCCGGCTCCTATATCTAACTTCAATTTCGATTACAACATCGAAAAAGGAAATGCGCTAATAGGAAAAGATATTAGTAAAGAAGATATTTTAAATATTCTTGGCCTTTTAGAAATTGAAATAGTTTCTGATAAAGGAAATATTCTAAACATAAGTGTTCCTCCCTATAGAGTTGATGTACAACGTCAGGTTGATATAGTGGAAGAGATCATGCGAGTTATAGGGTATAATAATATTGAAATTCCTGAGCATTTCAATGCTGCTGTTGAACATATTGACGGAATAGATCCCTTAAATATTGAAAACATTGTAGCAGACCAATTGACTTCTTTAGGTTTTCATGAAGCAATGAATAATTCTTTGAGTAAATCTACTTATAGATCATTGTTGGAAGAAAATAAAGAGGAAAATGAAGTTGCTATGCTAAATCCTCTAAGTCAGGATTTACTTTTAATGCGCCAATCCCTTTTACCAGGATTATTGGAATCACTATCCTACAATATCAATAGACAGCAAGGTAATATTCGTCTATACGAATTTGGAAAGAGCTATCATAAATACGGTGAGGGCTATACAGAAAATAAACACCTTGCCATTGTTGCAACTGGGAATACCCAAAATGAAAATTGGCTAAGACCCGTAGAGAAAGTAAGTTATTTCCAACTTAAAGGTACCGTTGAAGCGGTATTAAAACGATTAGGACTTAAAGCTAGAACCAAATTAAAAGCTTGTACAGACTCTTGCTTCCTTGATGGTATTAGTTACTATGTAAAGAAGAAAGAAGTCCTTAAAATTGGTATTCTAAAAGCTACTTTAACAAAAAAGTTCGATATTAAGCAGGAAGTAATTTATGCTGAATTTAATTGGGATAATATTCTTAGCCTTTTGCAAGAGAAAATCCAATTTAACGACATTCCTAAATTTCCCGCTGTAAAAAGAGACCTTGCCTTACTTGTTCAGGAAGCCGTACAATATTCAGAGCTTGAAAAAGTGGCCAAGGAAGTTGATAAGAAGTTATTAAAGGAAATCGACTTATTTGATGTTTACACAGGGGATAAACTTCCTGCTGGTACAAAATCATATGCAATGAGTTTTGTATTCCAGAACCCAGAAATGACACTAACAGATAAAATAGTAGATCAAGCTATACGTAAAATTTACAACGCACTTGAAACAAAGTGTCAGGTAAGTTTGAGAGAAGGATCACTATAACGTTATATTGTAATTCTATTAAAGGGACCATTCCACAAGGAATGGTCCCTTTTTTTTTTCAAAAATTAAAAGCCCTTCACTCTTGAAGGGCTTTTAAAACTCTTCCAAAGGAAGAATTAGGGATTTAGGCACTAAGGCCTATTTAGATAGCAAAGTGAGCCGAAAGCCCACTTTTGAAATTAGAAACAAAGAAAAGACGTATAGTCAATTATAAAATTACGCAAGTCATCCAATTATTGATTCAATAATTTCGGACAATACTATAGACAGTTATTTATGTATAGATTCTGATAGTATTCTCATAAGACATCAGTAGGTATTAATTCAAAAGAAAAGGTCGCACCTTTACGATGCAACCCTAAACTAGTAATAGAACAAAAAATAGACCTCATGTACTAAGAAAGAGAAGAGAGAATGTAAAGAAGAAAAAAGAAAAACCCTTAGCGTTTGATCTGTACCAAATGTAATTCTATTTTCTTATTGAACTAAAAAAAACAAAGGACAGAACAATAGACAAAATCCCAACATCTTATATTCATTGACCTATAGAAGACATCGTCCATATTTTTGTCTTTAAAAAAATGTATTATTTAACCTAAAATAGTCTTCAAAACATCGATCATCCTATCCATTTCATTCGAAGTTTAATATTCAATATCATGCCTAGTCATGGGAGAAGGTAAAAAAACCAATAGGCATAGTATACAGTTACTCAGAAGCCATCGTTCCATAGCTGCAAAAAAGTTGAAGACAAAAAAAAAGGTCACACATTGTGCGACCTATTAGATATATTATAGAACAAAGAAAAAACAAAAGAGCGACAAAGCTAAAAGTAGAAAAAAGAAAAACGAGATTAGAAATCGTTAGCTTTATTGTCTGATACAAATCTAGGGCATTTTTCATGTAAC